>Ga0302315_10003896_pt1 | contig 13273 bp, 9 predicted proteins | sample III_Palsa_N3_1_FD_200532 | JGI IMG/M metagenome (GOLD analysis project Ga0302315, IMG submission 200532) | Peat permafrost microbial communities from Stordalen Mire near Abisko, Sweden - III_Palsa_N3_1 | ecosystem: Environmental > Terrestrial > Soil > Palsa > Peat permafrost | place: Sweden... | reverse complement strand
ATTTTTTACAGCGAGCACTTCATTGTAAAATGGATGATCTTTATCATTTGAAATCTGGCTGATGAACGCTTTGCAGCCTTTAAGTAAAGCAATGGTTTGCTGCAGGCTGCTTTGAATATTTTTATATTCTTCATCCCGTATTATCGCGCCCAGCAGTTTCTTCTTTCCCAATGTAATCAATGCCGTAAAGTAAAACTTACCGACACTGCCACTAAGATAGTTATCCACCATGCTGAACTGTTTATTGCTAAACGGGAAAGACAATTGCTTGCTTTGAAAGTATTTAAAAATGTCGCTGCGTTTGTTGATGGCAGCAGAATCATTAAGCGGAGTTTGAAACATTTCGCCGAGCAGCTTTTCGCCCCCGGTTGTTTTTACTTTGTTGAACAGGCTGAAAATGGAATGCTGTTTATACTTTCCAAGCAGGTTCAGGTCTTCAAGTGTTTGTTTATCGGCTATAAAGCTCATTGGACAGTTTCCTTTCCTTTTTTCAACAGTTCCAGGATGCTTTCGTTATTAATAATGATCATACCATGCCGGTCGTCGGTGATACCAGTTTCCAGCGTATAGGTATATTCAGGGGTGGTACCGTTCATCCTTGTGGGCAGGTATTTAAAGCTGATATTGGCGCAGCGCTCCTTCAGTATTTCACCAGCTTCAATAATATGCGTGGAGATCACAAATACACTGTTACGTTTACTGGCAAATGCCGAAGTGATGGCTATAGTAGCTTCATAGGCATCCTTTACATTGGTGCCCCTGAACAGCTCATCAAATATTACTAATATGTTCTTTTCTGTACTCAGTTCTTTAGCCATCTTTTTTATCCTTAAAACTTCGGCGTAAAAGTGGCTGGCGCCTATGCCAAGGTTATCCGGCAGGTTTATGGTGGTATAAATGCCATCTAACACAGAAAACTCCAGCTTTGTGGCCGCTACCGGGAAGCCCATGTGCGCCAGGTACATCGCTATCCCCAGCGATTTCATAAATGTTGATTTACCCGCCATATTCGCGCCCGTTAAAAAAACAACATTGTTATCGGGTGTAACATTCAATGTGTTTGATACTGCATGCTTTAACTGTGGATGATAGAAGCCCTCGGCCTTTATTAGATGCGCTCCTTTAGGCAAAGCTTTGGGAAATATGAAATTGCGTTCTGTGGCCACTTTGGCCACCGTCATATACACATCTAACTGGTAGATATACCGAAGTATCCGCTGAACCGTTTCCCGGTGGCGAAAACGCAGCAGTATATCGTATGCCGAAAGTTTTTCGCGTGAGCGTTTGTTAGGGCCTTCCTGCAATAGCAGGCTGATGGGCTCTGCTGTTAATAATGCAGCTATACTTATTGTTTCCGCGTCACTTTTATAAGGGCTGCCTGCCTGGACCAAGGTGGTCTTCAGTAAGCTGTTTAACAATTTTATAATTTCTATAAGTGCATTTATCCCGCTAACAATCTGCTTATAATCTGCATCGTCGGCTATAAGGTTGGCCAATTTTTTTTCAATCGAAGGCCTTTCCGCTGAAAGTTTGGACCTTTCATCGGTATTAGCCAGGTATTGCTCTGCACGGTCAAATAACTCGGAACTGAACGGGAAAGCGGCTTGTACTACTTTCAGGTAGCTGATCAACTGGCTACGCTTATTGATGGCCTCCGCATCCGAAAGCGGATAGTTGAACATTTCTTCCAATATCCTGGAACCATTAAGTGTCGAGGTACGGTTAAACAGAGAAAGGATCGAATCCGTTCCCTGTTTTCCATATATATTCAAATCTTCCTGCGTTTGCTTGTCTGTAGTAAATAGCATACTATTTTCTTTTACGACGGATTAAGAAGATCGCGGCGAAGATTAATATTAACCCTGGTAAAATATATATATACACAATCTTTAAAAAAGATACATGGTCTGTACTCACGGTTACCCGGTTATCCTTAGCATCCGGGCGCGAGGTATCTACCGGATACTGGCCGTAATCTAACCAACTGAATAAGGCAGTACTAAAGTAAAAGTTACTTACTTGCGGGTTGTATCTACCTAACTCTGAATTACTTAAAAAGTCGGCATCGCCGCTGATTATGATGCGCTGCTCTTTACCATTTATTTGGCGGGTTAAGGATAGGGCAGTAGTAAAGGCCTCATTCGGGATACTTTTGTTTCCAGGCATTAAGGGTAATTTCTTTACCAGGCCTTTTGCGCTAACTTTGTGGAATCCTCCACCACCCATTGCTACAGCAGTAACAAAACCACCACCGCCGGAAGCGGTCATCATGTGCATGCCTCCGGTTAAGGCTGTGTTAGCATCATCTTTATTACTTACAACATCCAGGTCGGGGTTGCGGCCCATGGTATTACGCACAGCTCCGGCTTTAGTGATCAGCAATGGCTGAATGTGAAAACCGATGGTATCGTGATAGGATAGCCTTGCTACGCCGTTCATCGAAACAGGCAAAGTATCAACCGAAGGCTTGTCCAATAATTTGGCGAAACTGATAGCGGCTTTTGTTAAATGTGGCAATACCAGTGTGGGTGAGTAATCTTCACTTTCCTGTTCCAGCATGCCATTTATTAGTTGTACACCTAATGCTTTCAATAAAGGGTTAAGTATTTGCTGCCTGCCCGGTTCACCGGCTATCAGCAAGTTGCCGCCTTTAGCAATATAGGCTTGTATCTTTTTGATGGCAACCGCGCTTAGTTCACTTTGCGGGTCGGCAAGTACTAATGCTTTAATATTATCCGGGATGTCCTGGGTGTTCAACGATAGCGTATCCACATCAAAACCCTGGTTAATGAGCGCATAACGAAAGGTTTTTTCAGTAGTTACTGTTTTATACTCCCTGTCGCCTTTCTTACCGGTTTTGCGTTCCCCGTCACCTGTAACAAAAGCAATTACAGGAATTTTAGCGTTCAATAGCCTTTTAAATGCGGCCGAAACTTCAGCCTCCATTGGCCAGGTAATTTGGTCATTGAATATCCGTAGGAAAGTAGACCTGCCTTTATAGGTTAGTTTCATCACAAACCTGTTCATTTCCGGCTTTAGGTCAATCTCTTTTTGTATCTGTTCTGGTGTTTCAAACATAGACAACTTCAAATCAGATCCTTTGGCCCTTTGTTCTGCTATCTGCTTTATTGTTTTGCCTTTGTAAGAACCGAACAGGTCATAACCTAAAGCTAAGGGCATATCATAATAATTTACATAATGGAAATCAATATCCGGCTTAAACCGTAAATAAGGCTCCCACCGCTCTAAATAGTCGTTGCGCTGTTCCGGCAATCCAAACCATGAATAATTATCCAAAAAATTATTGTATACGGTAATCTCTAACTTATCATCGCCCAGTTCCTTAATTATCTGCTGTGCATTAGGGGTAAGCGTATTGTCTTGATTTGCGGTAGTGTCCCAGTAACCGATCAGGCTTGGAAGTGAGCTGATATAACCGATGGCCAGCCCGGAAACAACAATGACAACATAACGCCCGGCAGTAATGTACCATGGCTTTGTTTCGCGCCCGGATTGTAGTTTGTAAATGGTTGCCCCGAGGAAGATATACACGATAACAATAAAATAGATCACATCCTTTGTAGTAATCAACCCGCCAAGCATGTGGTGCGTACGCCCTGAAAGCGATAAGAAATAGGTAAGGTCACGCACAAAATCTACGCCCTGCCATAAGGTGCCTATATAACTGAGTGCCCCTATCATTACAAAGGTGCTTACTGCCGCAACTATCTGGTAGCTGGTTAAACTGGACATAAAAAGCCCGATAGCCGAATAAGCACATAACAACAAATAAAAACCAAGGGCGGCTGCCAAAAGCATCCCGTAATCTGCCGACCTGATATCAAAAACACCGGCTACCATAAAAATGCCGATCACAAGTAATAGTATAAAGCTATATACCAACATAGCCAGGTATTTACCGAAAACAATTTCACGGATTTTTACCGGGGAAGAATAAAGCAGGCTGATCGTTCCGCCATTGATCTCACGGCTCACGAGGCCCATGGTTAACAAAGGGATATACAAATACAGGTTTTGCATTACGCCGGTAAACAATCCCTGGAATGGGTTAGTAAAAACTTGCGCCGTTAACTGCTTCATGTATTGCAACCCCATACCGCCCATTTCTTGTGTGCTGGCATAATTGTTTATTAATTTGGTATAGGTAATTGCGCATTCAACCATAAAAGCTATGGTTAAAAACCAGGCTATTGGCGAATAAAACAGGTTGCGCAACTCTGCTTTTGCTATTTTAAAAGTTAATTTCATTGTAGGATAAATTAAGATTGCATGGTTTTAGTAGACAATTGTTTGAATATCTCATCAAGGGCCGTTTTGTCAAGGCTGATCTCGCTTAAGCGCCAGCCGCTATGCACACTTGCCCCTATAAGGCGCTCGGTAATTTCCCGGTCGCCGGTAAAATAAACCCGGACTTGCCGTTCCGTTACAAACTCTACTTTATCTACGCCGGCTATCTTCAATAGTTCAGCTGCTACCGGCGGGTTTTCCATTTGCATCAACACACTATGCGGCTCTACGTAATTATTAAAGGCATCCATCGTATCAGAAAAAACAATACGGCCATCGGCTATCATCTTGATCTCTTTGCATAGCATCTGCACCTCTGATAACACATGCGACGAGAAAATAACCGCGTGTTCTACGGCAATTTCTTTAATCAGTGTCCTAACCTCGGTTATCTGGTTAGGGTCTAAACCATTGGTTGGTTCATCCATTACCACCAGCTTCGGTTTATGAATAATAGACTGTGCGATCCCTACCCGCTGCCGGTAACCGCCCGACAGGTTCTTGATCAGCCGGTTGCTGAAATGGGATATACCGCAACGGTCTTTGGCTTCCTCCAGCGCAGGTTTAATAGCCATGTTTTCCATTTTGCGTAATTCTGCGGTATAAATAAGGTATTCATCTACAGTAAGATCGAGGTATAAGGGTGGGTTTTGGGGCAGAAAGCCAATTTGCTTTTTAGCCAACTCAGGGTTTTCGCGAATATCTATCCCGTTAATCAGTACAGTACCTTCCGTTTGATTCAAAACGCCGCACATGATGTTCATGGTGGTGGATTTACCTGCCCCGTTTGAGCCCAGCAAGCCTAATATCCCGGTACGGTTTATTTCCAGGTCAATGTCGCGTATGGCCCAGGAAGTACTGTAGCGGTGCGATAAATTTTTAATACTCAAAATTGAATTTTCCATATTTAGATTTTTGAAATGAAATAGAAGCCGCCATCCGGGGTATAAATTATACCCCGAAGACGATTTTAAAGTGTAGAATTATCAGAAATATTGCTTAATGATAGCCCGGGTTTTGTATAAGATGGGTGTTTAATTGTATTTGCGCTTGCGGTACCGGGTATAAGGCATTATAACCCTGATAACCGGGTAGTGCGTTAGCCGCCTTTCCGGTCCTATTTAAATCAAACCACCTGTTGCCCCATTCAAAACACAGCTCAGTTCGCCTTTCTTTCGCAACGGCAGCGAGTACAGCCGACTGTGAGGCCGCATTGGCTGTACTGGCCCCTAAGCCTGCCCTGGCGCGTATGGTATTAACATCCGCCAAAGCCCCACTCAAATTATTAAGCTCTGCAGCAGCTTCGGCGCGGATCAGGTATATTTCACCTAACCTAAAAACCATAAAATCTGTAGCAGGTGATGTTGGCTGTTTGTCCTTGTATTTGTAAGGGTAATAAACATTCTGGTTACCCACAACAGATACACCTAACCAATTTGTAAGGCGCTGATCTCCGGTTTCAAATTGGTTTAATAAAGAGTCTGTTACTACATAGTTGGGTATTTGTGTAGATGAATACGGTACAAAATTTGATGCTTCCGCTGTTCCCTGATAAGTACTTGCCACCGGCAATTGCCAAATTGACTCAACACTTCCGTCCAAAAAAACATTGCTAAGGTTTGGTTCAAGGCTGTAGATGCCTGATCTAATAATCGAATCAGCCTCGGTATAGGCAGCCTGCCAGTTTTTTTGGTATAAATGTACTTTGGCAAGCAATGCTATTGCCGTGTAAAGGTTAGGCCGGTCCGTTCCGGCCGAAGGATAACTTGCCGGTAATTTTTTACGGGCATCGCTAAGGTCTGCTAAAATCTGTGCATAAACAGCGCTGACGGAAGCCCTGGGTAACTGAGCATTCGTACTATAATCAATCGAAGTAACTAAGGGCACTCCGCCAAATAAATTAACCAGGTTAAAATAATACAAAGCACGGGTAACCTCCATTTCGCCTGTAATTTGTTTGATGAATGAAGCCGATAAATTAGGGTTGTTGGTTATAGCACTCAGCACATCATTCACCTGGTACAAGCTTTGATAAGGATATTGCCATAATGTAACTACCTCGGTATTTATCGGAAGCACGGTATAGCTGTAAAACTCCGCTTCATCACCATAACTTTCGGTACTGGATATTTCCTGGGCCGAAAGCGCTGTAGTTATGGTAAGGTTGGCATCGCTGAAAGCAAAACCCGGGTTGTAATTATAAGTATATACCCCAGCAACAGCAGAGATTGCTGACGCACTATCTGAAAATTGCTCTGCCCTTGTAATTGCCGTTGGCGAATTGGGGGGTATTTGAAGTAATTTTTTGCAGGAAACAAGTGTACTGATTACGAGCAGGAAACAACCTGCCAGTATTTTATTTTTATTAGAAAATAGTTTTTTCATGATAATAATTGTCTAAAATTTAAGACTTAAACCAAATGCTACAATACGCTGTAAAGGGAAAGAGGTAAAACTACCAGGTTGTTCAGGGTCGCCTACTTTATAATTGGTGATGGTGAACAGGTTTTGCGCATTCACATAAATGCTGGCACCTTGAACATGAACTTTTTTGAGAAAATCACCTGGCAATGCATAAGATAACGCTGCTGTTTTAACCCGCAGGTAAGTATCATTGCTTAGTGCCCCGTTTGATTGCACAAAATCACCTAAAGAATTGATTGAACTTGAATTGTAACTGGCCGCTAACCGTTGAAGCGTAGCATGATCGCCGGGGGCTGTCCAATATTTACCGAGTATTGCTTCAGGTTCATTGGTCATTCCGCCTGGAAAATTATTGCTGTAAATTGCAGAAAGATAATTAGGCTGTTCTCCGCTGGAAAACTGGCAGAAAACATACAGGCTGAAGTGTTTATAAGTAAAAGTATTGCCAAAGCCACCCATGTAGTTAATTTCCCTGTTACCAATAGCTACTTCGTCGCCACCGCTAGCGGCCGTTCCATAGTTGGGGTTGGAAGTAACATTTCCATTTTTATCGTAAAACTCAAATAACCCGGTGGTAGGGTTTACATCCTTATACCTATAACCAATTATAATAGAAGTAGGCTGGCCTATAATGTACTGTTCGGCATAAGGAGATGCTGCCAGGTTAGGAAAAGAAATCAGTTTATTCCGGTTAAATGATAAGTTAAAATTAGTTGTCCAGATAAAATCCTTGCTTTTTATATTGGTTGATATTGCAGTAAATTCCCAGCCCTTGTTTTGAACAGTGGCATTCAGGTTTCCATATACAGTAGCGAAACCGGCTTGTGCGGCCAGGGGGTAATCAACCAACTCGTCGCCTTCCCGGTCCCTGTAATAGGTAGCATTTAATAACAAGCGATTATTAAAAAAACCAAAGTCTAAAGCCAGGTTCAATTCTTTTTTTGTTGCCCAGCCAAAATCGGGATTATACAGGTTAACAGGGTAGCTTTGCCTAATTCCCTGAAAAGCAGGAACATACGAGAGCGTTTCATACTCTGCCTGGTAAGAGTAAGCCTTTGAGGCATCGGACCCGGTAGTTCCATAATTTCCGGATAGCTTACCATAACTAAAGAAAGGAAGGGCATCTTTGAAAGCCCTTTCTTCAGAAAATATCCAGCCAGCCCCTACAGAACCAAAAGTACCAAACTGTCGGCCTGGGCCAAAATTACTGGAACCATCCTTTCTACCTGAAAATTCAACAATATATTTTTGATCATAAACATATTTTAAACGGCCAAAGGTGGCAATATATTTAGTGATCCCTATATTGTCATAAGGATAGGTAGTTGCAGCGCCATCAATTGACCCGAGAAAATTATCATTTGCATAACCATATCCCTCGGTTTGACTGGCATCCGTCGTATTCTTTTTATAGGTAGTACCCAATAAAACTGTTAGTACTCCTTTATCAAAGGTTTTGCTGTAATTTATCTGCGGTTCAATATTAATAGTTTGAGCAGAGTTATTAGCAAAGGATGCATTAATATTAACATACGAAGGATCTTGCGCGGTTGACGGATCGATGGAGTGCTCTGTGGTGTTATTGCGGCTATAACCCACGCTGGTACCAATTGATAAGCCCTTCAGTATTTGATAGGAAAGATTTAAGGAACTGTTGAAATTAAAAGTTGACAGATCGGAAGTTTGCAGTAAAGAAGCGTAAAAATTTTGCACATTTAAAGGCACTCCTTTGTAGTCCCAAATTAAATTACCGTCCGGACCTATTAAATCGGGGGTATTAGGAGGTAACACCACACCCTGACTGCCGCCAAAACCTGCAGAATTATTTTGGTCGTATCCATAGTCGGTAACCAGGTCAAGGGTAAAACGTTTATCTGTCGATGTATTGTGTAACGCGCTATGTAAAGTATACCGCTGGTCTGCAAAATCACCTGGGTAATTATAGCCAGAACGGGTATAACCGCCAGAAACGATAAAAGTACTATTAGGTGTCCCGCCGGATACGCTGGCATGCAAATCCGTATTATTGGTCGAATTTCCCTGGATCACTTTCTGCCAATTTGTATATTTGTTTTGGTCATAAATTGTCAGGTCGGGTGCAAAAGCACCTGAATAATCATTCGGATTGTTATCCGGCGTTAATCCGTCTGCAGCAAAAGCATCTTTTCTTAATTGGAGATATTGCTGGGTGTTCAACAATTGCACCGGCTTGGCAACCTCATTAAATTGCGAATTGAGGTTGAGCTCAAAAGTTGTTTTTCCGGGTTTTCCTCTCTTTGTGGTTATCAAAACAACACCATTAGCACCCTGTGAACCATAAATAGAGGTAGCATCCGCATCTTTGAGGATAGTGATACTTTCTATATCGTTGGGGTTAATGTCATTAAAAGGGCTTAAACCAGTTGACTGGCTGATACCTCCGCTAAATTCTTGCGCAAGGGCAAGATTGCTCAATTGACTGATATTAGTATTTTGGGTAGCAGAAGGTACGCCATCTATAATAAACAGAGGCTGGTCATAAGGCTTTTGACCAAGTGAATTAGCCCCTAATGAGCTTTGCCCCCGCACCTGCACCAATACTGTTGAGCCTGGCACACCATTCATAGCAGTAATTGCCAGCCCGGGGGCCAGCCCTTCCAATGCCAATAAGGGATTGGTTACCGGTTGCTTTTCTATCTGTTCGGCAGTAACGCCGGATACAGACCCAATACTAAAACGCTTGGATTCTGTACCGTAAGCGATAACCTGGATTTGATCAAGGGCCGAAGATGAATTGTGCAATACTACAACGAGCAATAAATCTTTGCCGTTGAAGTTCACGGTCTTCTCCAGTTTATTATAGCCAACGTAAGTCACAACTAATGTGTAACGTTCTTGCGGTAAATTATTAAAATGAAACTCACCCTTATTATCAGTGGTCATTACATAAGCGTAAGCGTATCCTTTTATACTAATACTTACAGTAGCACCAATTAAGGGTTGGCCCAGGGTATCAACAACTCTTCCGTACACGTCTCCGGGAAGCGCAAATAAATTGGTGGCTTTGTCCTGGAGCTTATCCAGAAAGGAAGGTTCTTTTCTTGTTATAACTACAGATTTGTAATCAATTTTGTAACACTTCGCTCAATTCCATGTTCTTCACATCAATGGTCACCGATTTGGCTGACTGAATAGTTGCGGTAGTATAAGCGAAATCGTAACCGGTTTGATTGCGGATTTGCTCAAAAATGGTGGTTAATGTAACATTTCGTTCCGATAACGTAACCGTTTGCGCAAGGCTACGGGCGCTTACCTGCATGAAGGCCAGGAATAGTAGCATGGCGGTTAATTTCATGAACAACAGGAATTTTTTTGCAAAGCCAGGGGGCAATACAAAGTGTTCTGAGTAAATTTTGTACATTTGCTAAGTTAGGGTTGTGCGTTTCGCCTTTCGTTTTCGAAGACAGGCAGGCTGGCGCGGTTCTTAAATAGTTTATTAATTATTTGAGCTACCCTTTCTAAGTCATCCGGTTACAGCCAGGTGACTTTTTTGTTGGGTAGCGGGCTGGTAATCATTATTCTATAACAGTTACCCTCCTTCCTTCAATTTTAAAGCGTACACCTTTGGTGTTTTCAAGTATTTGTAAAACAGCGCTGATGTTTTTGTTACGGCTGATCTGCGCATCGAAATCATCACTCGTTATATTGCCTTCATAACTAACTTCGATATTATACCAGCGTGAAAGCTCCCGCATAATGGTTTGAATGTTGTCGTTTTCAAAATAAAAATCATTATTCTTCCAGGCTATATATCTGCTGGTGTTAACGCCTTTAAGATGAGTGCCGTCACTTTGTTGGCCGGGTTCCAAAAGCATATCGTTTACTTTTACTTTCCCCTCAACGAGGGTGGTTTTAGTTGCTGGTTCATCAGTATAGGCGTTCACGTCGAAAGTTGTGCCGATATCTTCGATGGTTTGCTTTTCTGTTTCTACCTTAAAGGGATGTTTAGCATTATGCGCGACTTCAAATAAGGCTTCACCTGTAATTTTAACAACTCTTTGTCCGCCGCTAAATGCGGTCGGAAACGTTATGGAGGATTTGGCATTTAACCAAACTTTGGAACCATCGGGCAAAATCAACGGATAAGGTGATTGCTCGCCAATTGCTGTAGACAAGGTGTTATAGGCAATTGTTTTATTTACTTTAGCAGCTACGCCCGAAATATAAGTAACCCCATTACTAATTTGTATAGCAGTAGTTCCCTGCGCCAGTTTTGTATACAATCCTTTGGTCAATAAAATTTTCTGCCCATTTGCTAACGTTAAAGTCGCTTGGCTGTGGCCGGGGGGAATGTCATTTTTATAATAAGCAGTTTGCCCGGATTGCTTTTTGTTTAAGAAATAATAGCCGCCGAAGGACAGGCACAATATAATTGAAGCAGCCGCTGCAAGCCTTGGCCATAAGTGCCTGGTGGCCTTGTCAGAAAAGCGCGTATTTATTTTTTCGTTTATGCGATGTCCGATTAAACTTTTAATATCATCGGCGTTTCCCAAATCTGCATCATTCCATTCGCCCGCTGATTCAAATTTATTGAACCAGGTATGATATAGAAAAATATCCCGATCACTGGCGTTGCCATTTCTTACTCTTTCAACAAGTGCTAAAAAATCTTCTTTTGTCATTCCGTTTCAGGGGTTTTAACCCGCTTTCGATAATAAGGCGAAAAAAGGGCACCCAGCCCCCAAAGGAATCAGAAAAAATTTAAGAAAATTTAATTTAACTGGTGTAAACCAACAGAAATGCAATTTTAAAAGAAAAAGAGCAATACAAAAACACTTCCCATCGCAATTCGAAGCTTTTTTATTGCGATAGTGATTTGATTTTCTACTGTTTTTTCCGAAATACCTAATTTTTTGGCAATTTCGCGGTTAGTCAATTGTTCATTACGGCTTAATTCAAAGATCGTCCTTGCCCGTGCCGGCAGTTTCGAGCTCATCTGCGCTATTAATGCTTTCAATTCCTTAAGTTCCAGCGGATCGTCATCAAATAATAAATTTGCGGCATCCAGTTCGTCTAAATTTACAAAACACGCTTCCCTTGCCTTGTTACTGCGTAATATGTCGGTAACTTTATATTTAACCGCTGCCCTCAGGTATCCCGGCAGTGAATTGATCTGCAAACCCGACCTGTGATCCCATATCCACACAAATATTTCCTGCGTAACCTCCATGCAGGATTCCTGATCACGAAGTACATTCCAGGCAGTTTGATACAATAATCGCCAGTAACGATTATAAAGCTCACTGAACGCAACGCGGTCACCCTGCCTTATAAGAGTAAGAATTTCCTGATCAGATAGCGTGCCGGGTGAGAACATGATGGTACTAATTTACACAAAATTGATATTAAATTAAAATACTGTGATAAATGGGCATTATAATATTTATTATAATATATTTTAATTGATGAAAAAAAGCGCGGTAAAATCAGTGGAAATTATCCGCTAATGCCAAACGGGCCGCATGATAACCACACATACCGTGTACACCGCCGCCAGGCGGCGTTGACGCTGAGCAGATATAAATACCCTTCGCACCAGTACCATAAGGAGAAAACTTCAGCATTGGCCTGGCAAATAACTGGCCTATATTCATCATACCTCCATTAATGTCCCCTCCGATGTAATTGGGGTTGTACTTTTCGAGTTCCATTGTGTTCATGGTATGCCGGGAAACGATACGGTCGCGGGAACCCCGGTGCAAACCGTTCTATCTGTTTCTCTATTACAAACGTGCGATCTGCCATTGAACCATTTGGCACATGGCAGTAGCCCCATAATACTTGTTTGCCTTGCGGGGCACGCCCCGGGTCAAATAAACTTTGCTGTGCCAGCAAACAAACGGTTCGTCGCTTAGTTTACCGGTTGCTGCCAGTTATTCCGAGCGGGCTATCTCATTCCAGGTGCCCCAATGTGTACTGTGCCTGCCTCACGGCATTCCGGCGCCGAAAAAGGGACCGGGCCATCCAACGCCCAATCCACTTTAAATACGCCCATTCCATATCTGTATTTTTTTAACCGATAACGGTAAAAAGCACTTAATTCCTTGCCTGCAATATTAAGCAATTGTTTAGTGCCCACATCTAACAATACCGCCCTGGCAGGCGGTAATTCTTTCAAATTGGTTACCCGCCAGCCTGTTTTTATTGTGCCGCCTATAGCTGTAAAATAGTTGCCCGGGGCATTCGCCAATTGTTGTGAACCACCCTTTGGCAGGGGCCATCCTTTCAAATGTCTGTTTGCCAGCAGAACAAGCCCAATAGCCGATTTCGACCATTTGCTTAGTGGTAAAACCGAGTGCGGAGCCATCCCTGCAAATAAGCCCTTTGCAGCCTGCGTATCGGTACGCCTGGCGATGTTTCGGATCCAGGGCTCGTTTTTATGCATCAAATAATAGCTTATAGCTTTATTAACACCGATAAGCACCAGCTAACGGGTTATTGCGCAAACTTGATCGTTAGCTGACGGCCGTCATAATTGATGGTTTGAAAATTGCCCGGTTCA
>Ga0302315_10003895_pt1 | contig 13274 bp, 10 predicted proteins | sample III_Palsa_N3_1_FD_200532 | JGI IMG/M metagenome (GOLD analysis project Ga0302315, IMG submission 200532) | Peat permafrost microbial communities from Stordalen Mire near Abisko, Sweden - III_Palsa_N3_1 | ecosystem: Environmental > Terrestrial > Soil > Palsa > Peat permafrost | place: Sweden... | reverse complement strand
CGGGTGGATATAACACGGCACAAAACATCGCTGGTACGTTCACCTATCCAGCTATCATTGATGCCGCCGGCGATTTTAAGACGACCGTATTTAACATCCCCTACGATGCCGATTACCAAGGTGTTCAGAGTCTCGGTACCTTGGCAGGAACTTACAGTGGCACGGTTGCTACCTCGCAATTGTCGGAGACGGCAACATTTACATTTGGTCCGGCCAGCGTCGCGGCAAACAGTGGAAACCAGTTTGGCGTGGGGATTGTTTCCGGTACCGGCGCCAGTGGTTGCGCATACACAGGCACTGTTTCACCGTTGTATAGAGGTAATGGCTACAATCTGGTGCTCACCAGCGGCGCATATCCATGCCTGTTGACGGGTACGACATTTTCCGGCCTGGTCTATCTGGATACGACGCACAATCTTCTTTATAGCTTCTCGCCAAATGGGACGCGTACCGACGGGTTAATTTTCACCGGCACCAGAAACTTGTGATTGTGAATGTGATTGTGAATCAGCGGTTTTTCCTGTGAAGGAAATTACCCGGTAGGCAATGACTATGCGCAGAGGATACTGGCGCACCTTGATACGACGTTTGCGGGCCAAGGTCGCCAGCGGTGAAAACACGTTTTTTCATCCAGATGGCGTGTTTTCCATCTCCATCGTGCATGCCGTCGAGGAAGCGCCGCTGGAAGAGGGCGATGAATTGCGATTGGCCGACGACCCGCACGGTAATTTCCTGATGGCGGATGTTGCTAACGCACGCGTCGCCATCATCTACCACAACAATCAACGACTACAGGTCAACGAGGATTTGGCCGGATTTATCGAGGCGCTACGCTCACTGGCGCCGCTGGGAATGGAACTTGGGCCGATCATGGATGAATCGATCGATCTTCCTGTTCCGCGTCGCGGGATATTGGACGAAGATTCGCGCTAGTTAAACTTCTTTCTGTATGCTTCTGAAGGTCAAATTAATTCTCGGCTGTTTCGGCATTCTTTCCTTGTCGATCGCATGATGCCAACGCTTTTGCGTTGGGCCTGCCATCACCAACAGGCTGCCATGCGTCAAATCGATGGCAAGCTGTTTTTCGTGCTTGTTGGTCTTGTGTTTCAGTTTGAAGGTGCGTGTCTCCCCCAGGCTCACTGAACCGATGACCGGATTGTGTCCCAGTTCAGGTTCATCGTCGCTATGCCAACCCACACTATCCTGCTGATCACGATATAGATTGATCAACACGCTGTTAAATCGGCTGCCTACCACTTCTTCGACCGCTGTTTTGATGGCTTGCAGGGTAGCGGTCCAGGCTAGCGATTCCAATTGTATGCCGGAATAGGAATAAGACGTATCCGGGTCGCCATACCATGCGGTAAGGCGCGGCTGCAAATGGGTTTTACCCCAGACTTTGATTGAGTCCTGGCGCCAGGGCGTTTCTTCCAACAATAGCTTGAAATAATGATCGGCTTGCGATTTTTCGAAAAAGGATCGCATGAATTTGAGATCCGCGTCGATCAAGCTGATCGATTCAAGCTCGCGTCTATCGTCAAATAAATCGAGGGTCGCATGCATATCGGTAAATGGGCTGCCTGAAGGTGGACATTCGGTATACCCGATTATAGGGAAAAGCGCTCGATTGCTGCAATGCGACAATTCTGAAATACAGTGGCTTGCGAGCAAGGGCTCTTTCACGATATGATCGAAGCCATCCATATGGTCAGGCTTTCGCGCCTGTGTCGGTGGCGGTTTGCAGCTGATCAACTACAACTGAGTGAATATGACAGCAAGCCAGGGCCGCCAGGTTCCCAGGAACATCCGCAATATCCGACGCCGCCTGATCGCGCTTGCCTTTATCTTCCCCACATTGTATATCGGCCTCGCATTGACCTTCATGGTCCGCGATTATCGCGTGATTGTCGCGGAAGCCGAAGTGAATGCGCGTAGCACGGCGGGCGCATTGAATGGCAATGCGAATCGCATTATCGGCGAGGCGGATGGCGCTTTGCAGGGGGCCGTTGATGATGTGCTGCAGACCGATCTCTCGATTTCAGGCCGTGACGACGCCGCACTGCACGCACTGTTGCTGACTTACGCAAAAAGATTGCCGCAGGCCGTCATCATCAACGCTATCAATCCAGATGGGCGCTTGACGGTCAACAGCGCATCGTATCCGCTCAAGCCGATCGACGTGCATGATCGAGAGTATTTTCAACGTCAAGTGATGTCGGGGAGCGGGAACCTGATGATCGGGCAACCGTTCCGAAGCCGGATTAGCGACAAGTGGTTGTTCTCGCTATCGCGCCGGGTCAATAATCCCGATGGTTCCATGAAGATGCTGATCGAAGTGGGGATCAGCGTGGACTATTTCGATAATTTTTATCGCGCCCTCGACTCGGACAAGGGTGGCCACCTGGCGCTGGTGCAGGCAGATGGAACGGTATTGATGGAAAATCCCGTCTCCGAGAATTTCATGAACAAGAATGTCGCCGGCGGAGAGTTGTTCAAGCATCTGAAGCAAGCCGCAAACGGTTCCTTCCGGGTGGCGCAAGCGGTCAGCGATCAACGTGCCCGGATTGTCGGTTACGTCAGTTCGACCAGCTATCCGATCATAGCGGCAGCGTCATTCCGCATGGATGACGTGCTGGTCTCATGGCAAGAGCGAGTCGAGCAGACCGCCATGATCGGGTTCGTCTCGATTTCGTTGATGCTGACCTTGATCGCCATTCTATGGCGGCAATTGAATCAATTGAACGTGACCCAGAATAACCTGGAGCGCAAGAACGACTCCCTGATCAATGCCGAACAGCGCTTTCAAGGGCTGGTCGACGGCATCGATGGGGTAGTGTGGGAAGCGGAATTGCCCAGTTTTCATTTTTCCTATGTCAGTGCCAATGCCGCGCGCATTACCGGTTATGCCGCTAGCGAGTGGATGTCGAATCCGCAGTTTTGGCAAGAAAAGCTGTCGATGTCGCGCGATGCCGCGTTGGATGCAGAAACCTTGATCGGCAACAGCAAGATCAGCGCGCTGCAACCGCTCGAGCATCACTTGACGGCATCTGACGGAAACGAAATCTGGCTGCGCAGTAACGTTATATTGACGGCCGATCGCGACGGCGTCACCCGCTTGCGGGGTGTGATGGTCGACGTGACATCGCAAAAAGTCTCGGAGCAGCGCCTGTTTCAATTGGCGCATTTCGACGCGCTGACCAACTTGCCGAACCGCCAGACTTTCTCCGAGCGAATCCGGCATGCGATTGCGATTGCCACGCGGCGGCGCACTCAGCTTGCGGTGGTGTTCGTCGATGTCGACCATTTCAAGACCATCAACGACAGCCTGGGCCATGATGCCGGCGACCTCGTATTAAGAGTGGTTGCCGAACGCATCTCGAATTGCTTGCGCGAAAGCGATACGGTGGCCCGCATTGGCGGCGACGAATTTGTTATTTTGCTGGAAGAAGGAATCGACGCCTTTGACAGTTTCGAGGTGGTGGCCGACAAATTGTCGAAATCGGTTGCCGAGCCGATCAACGTTAACGGTTATGAATTATACGTAGCCTTGAGCATGGGGATTTGCGTCTTCCCGCAAGACGGCAATGACAGCGAGACGCTACTGCGCAACGCCGATACGGCGATGTATAAGGCCAAGAGTTCGGGGCGCAATTGCTGGCGTTTCTTTGACGAGTCGATGGCACGTTCCGTGGCGCGCAAACTGGAACTCGAAACGGCGTTGAGAAGGGCGATTGAACGCGAGGAATTGACCTTGATGTACCAACCGCAGCGCGCCTTAGATAGCGGACGGATAGTCGGGGTTGAAGCCTTGCTGCGCTGGAATCGACCCGGCCTGGGAATGGTGCCGCCGCTGGAATTCATTCCCTTGGCTGAAGAATGCGGGCTGATTGTACCGATCGGAAATTGGGTGTTGGAAACGGCTTGCGCGCAAGCCGCGGCTTGGTTCAGGGAAAAGAAATTGGCGTTGCGGGTCGCCGTCAATATCTCGGCACGACAAATTTATCACAAGGATTTCGTCGCGCAAATCGCCCGCACACTGACGGCCTGCGGCTTGCCGGCAGAATTGCTGGAATTGGAAATCACCGAGAGCTCCATTCTTGAAAACCTGGATGAAACGGTGCGTAAATTGCAGCAATTGAAGATGATGGGCATGACCATCGCCATCGACGATTTCGGCACTGGCTATTCGTCTTTGTCTTACCTGAAACAACTGCCGATCGATCGCCTCAAGATCGACCGCTCATTCGTCAAGGACACGCCGGAAGATCGCGATGACTGCGCAATCGTCAGAACCATTATTGCAATGTCCAAGAGCCTCGGCCTCTCGGTCATTGCCGAAGGGGTCGAGACGCAGGAGCAGATGGATTTCCTGAACGCGGAAGGTTGCAATGAAATCCAGGGTTACCTGATTTCCAAACCGATGCCGCCCGCAGAGCTGGATGGCTTGCTGCAATAGAATCTACGTTTAATTCGTTTCCTCGTGTACCTCCGACGTCGCATTCAGTTGCCGGTCTGCCTGTAATTCAGCGCGATATCGCTTCTGCTCCTGCTCGTAGAGCGTTCTGATTTCCTCTTGCATGGCGTCGCGTTCCTGTTGCAGGTCAAGGCTCTTTTCATGCATGTTTTGGTGTTTTTCCCGCAGCGCCTTGAGTTGACTCATGAGGGTATTTTGACGTTCGTCAGCGGCTTCCATGTTCCGCTTGCGCAGGGCGGTGCGGGCGTCTTGAATTTCCTTGTGTTGCTTGCGTGCCGCTTCGACACCGTCACGCACGGCCTTTAGCTGCTCGCGCAGGTCGTCACTCTTGCCCTGTGCAATCGCTGCCTCCATCTGGATCGCGTCGAGCTTATCCCCATTGATATTTTGCTTTTCCTGCACCGCCTGTTCTTTTTCGCTAAACATAGCAAACTGCTCTTCAGCATGCCGACGCTGATCTTGCGCTGCGGCCATCCTCGTTTCAGTCGCCGTCATGTTATTCTCAAATAGGGAATTCAGGGCATCTTGAATTTCCCGCTGTTCCTTGGTGGCCGCTTCGGCGGCTTCACGCACTTTTTTGCGTTGCTCGTTCAAGTCTTGGTTATTGCCCGTGCCACCAGCAGTTTTATCCTGGATTGCCTGGCGCTGCTCCTGAATGGCTTTTTGCTTTTCTGCAACCGCCTTCCCTTTGTCGCTCAATGATGCAAGTAGCGCCTCCGTATTCTTGCGTTGTTCCTCCGCAGATACTTTCCTTGCTTCCGTCATCGCCGTGTTTTGATCGACAAAGGCTTTTCGGCGGCCCTGAATTTCCTGATTCTCCTGGCGCAACGCGTTGGTCGTTTCATGCACCGCCTTCAGTTGCTCGCGCAAGCTACGCGTCAAGCCCGCCGCGATTTGCTTTTGTATGGCCTGGCGCATTTCCTGTATCGCTTTGTACTGCTTTTGCAGTGCCTCACCTTTATCGTGCAATGCAGCGAGTTCTGCGTCGGTATCCTGCCGTTGTTCTTCCACTGCCGCTTTGCGTTCCTCTCCAGCCGTTTTGTTTTGCACCTTTTGTGCGGCCAATTCTTCACGCGCGGCCGTCAACGCGGCCAGTTTTTCCGCGACAACCTTGCGGCGCTCGTCGCGGCGCTGCTCAATCAATTTCTGGATTTCCGCATGTTTCTTGTTGATGATGTCTTCATGTGGACCTGGACGGAAAAACTTAGGTACGCTCGCCAGAACGCGTGGCTGTTGATCGCCGCCCGACGACACGAATCCGGCCTGATCAGGATCGACCGTGGTTTGGCCGCGATCGGTCTGGATGCTGGTTTCGCCGATGAATACCTTGTCGTAGGTGCCAGGCTCACCTTCAGGTGAGCCGACCGCAATGTACTGAGTTTCGTGATCGGTGCCCCGAATGCCGATGGTTGCGGTGGGGGTTCGCACTTGGTAGGATTTTTGATTGTACTTGCCTATCCAGCCGGTGATGGAGCGCATGCCACCGATAATCAGCCGGAAAACGCCGTTGTCTTCGCCGCCGCCATCGGCTTTATAACTTTCGATCTTGAGTTTGGTGTTCGGCCGCAGTGCGATGAAGCCTGTGTCTTGCATGGTCACGTGCACTTCGCTTTCTTTTCCGGTGATGAGAACGTCGCCCTGGTTCACCCCATCGCCGACCACAGCGCGTCTTGTCGGCCTGCCGGCCTGGATGATACTGACTTCGCCGCCGATCAAATCGATCCTGCCTGCCGGTGGATCAGCCTGATCGGCAGAGATCTCCGCAGTGGACTTTGTTGTTGTCGCACGCGTATCCGATTGCGCAATGGAAGCAGCGCAAAAGAGGCAACTGGCTAGGGCAATGACGATGCGGAGATGGCTCATGGTTGGATAGCGCAGCCTTGAAAAACCCGGTTAAGAATCTTGCCACAAAAGCTCGGTGACGACTAGATTGAGGCTGCACATTATGGAGGCCAGAGCGTTCACTTCATTGAACGCGCGTACGCACCGCGTCATGAAAATATTGAATGTTGTTGCGGCCCTGGTCCTTTGCGTAATACATCGCGATGTCGGCGCTTTTTATCAGTTCTGCGAGACTAATGCCGTCTTTCGGGAAGAAACTGATGCCGATGCTGGTGGTGACATTGATGACGTTCTCATCCAGGATATAGTCGAGTTTCATCGCCTTTAAAATATCCTGGGCAGTGCGCGCGACCGAGTCCGCGGAGGCTTCGATCAACACGACGAATTCGTCACCTCCAAGGCGCGCCACAATATCTTCGTGTTGCACGCTGGCCTTTAATCTTGCGGCGACCTCCTGAAGTAATTTATCGCCGACTTCGTGCCCAAGCTCGTCGTTGATGATCTTGAAGCGATCCAGGTCAATGAAAAGAATGGCAAATATGTCTTTCCCAGGAGTGCATCTCGCGAGCAAGTTGCTTAATGAATCCATGAACATCGCGCGATTTGGCAAACCTGTTAATTCATCGTGAAACGCGCGATGATGTAATTTTTGCTCTGTTCGCTTGTGCTCATCGATATTACTTAATGCGGTAAGAACGCAATCTTGTCCATTGTAGAAAATGCGCTGCGAGGAAAACAAAGCCCAAAATGGCGTGCCATTCGCGTCCCTAAGCTGGACCTCCCAATCGCGCAGACTGCCTTCACCATGCATTGCAGCCAATAATTGATCGCGATCCGCGCTTCGAACATAGAAATTACTGACCTGCAAATGACTTAGCGAGTCCGCCGCCACCTTGAATTGCTGCAGCGCGCGGTCGTTGGCGTAGAGTATCGTCTCTTCGGTCATGTGGACAATGACGATCGGTAATGGCGCAAACTGCAGTAAGCTGCGCAACTGGTTTTCGCCGTCGCGCAGCGCGCGCTGAATGCTTTCACTTTGGCGCAGGAGCCGTTGAGAAAACATGAATGCCCCGACCAGCAACACAGACACGACGGCAAACATGATAATCAACAATAAGGCCTGGGTCTTGCGTGCGGCTGCACCCAATGTATAGGAAAATTCATCTTCCATTGGCCTCAAGTGCTGATTGATCTGATAAATCTTTTGAAGATAGGGAAGATCCGTCGTGTCGTCAAGAACGCCGGTCTGAACTGCGGCGCGAATGCGCTCGGCAACACTTGTCAATTCGTCGATATCATCGTCCGCCCGAGTCCAAATATCGATCGCTCTGCCAATTTCTCCGGTGTGCCGGAAATTTCGAAACAGGCGGATCATTCCATTTATATCATCGGGGTGATTGCCGCCTTGCAGGAAGCCGGCAAACGCGACCTGTAGATTCGGATTTTCCTTTTCCAGTTCAAGGCGCGCCAGTCGATCACCGTGACAGATGGCAAGCGAATCCAGATAAGATCGATAGTAGGATTCATCGTGATAGCGCGCATACCGGGCGATCGAATAAACCATGTCTTTTTGGGCTTTGGACCACAAACCCTCACCGCCAACGTAAGCGCGGCCGGCTGATAACAGAGCGATGCTGTAGTAGGTAAATGCCAACGTGAACACAGTGATCGTCACAAACAGCCAGGCGATGATGATGAGGCGCCGACTTTTGCGGTCAGCTCTCTTTTCCGTACCGAGGTGCAGGGATTGGATCATCTTTCTGCGATTTTTTGCGTAACCAGAAGCAATTACAGCGGATTTCGCATTCAATCGGTTGTCGTGGAATTTCTTCAGGCCGGCATCCGATGGGAAATTGATAATCCTCCCGCAACAGCAGTTTGTCAAAATTGGCTTTTGAAACAATGCAACTTAAATCGTTGAGAATAATTCCAATGACTAACGATAGTTTCTATGTAGTCATAGCGATCAAGTTTTGATATTGGCCAAATGAATTTACCATACCTACTTTTAGTGTGAGCAGCTTTGCGCGTCTTTGTTCCCAGGTAAAGTTCCGTTGGGAAAGTGATAGTTGGGGTTGTCACTTTGTTTTGTTATAGCGCGAGCAAGCTCTTTCCCCTGGTTTGAAGGCATATGCGCGACGTCGCGGATTTATTTTTATTTGTTGCTCTTGTGCAACAAAATATTTGCTGTTGTGATAATTTCCGAGGAAACAGGAGTCCGGGCAATCCAATTCCCGTCCCCTAGCTATCTGGTACTGGGCTTTTTGGCGAGCTTGCGCTGCAGGGTTCTGCGATGCATATTCAAGGCGCGGGCGGTCGAGGAAATATTGCCGTCGTGTTCAAGCAATACCCTTTGGATATGTTCCCATTCCAGCCTATCGACCGTAAGCGGTCCAGCCTCTATCAGGGCATTGGCAATGTTGCCGCGACTTGCTTCGTCTTGTTGTAGCGCCGACAAAATCGAATCAACGTTGGCTGGCTTGGCAAGATAATTGTCGGCGCCCAATTTCATCGCTTGCACGGTGGTTGCGATGCTGGCGTAGCCGGTCAGCACCAGCATGCGCGCATGCGGCATGGCTTGACGCAACGGCGTAATCCATTGCAGGCCGGAGTCATGCTGTAACTGTAAATCGATCGTTACATAGTCAAACGGCGTTTCCAATGCCACCCGCAATGCTTCTGCGCCGCTTGGCGCCACGCTCGTGTCAAAACCGCGCCGCATCAGCGAACGCGCCAGGGTGTTGGCGAATACCTCGTTATCGTCGAGAATCAGGAAGCGCGCGCTCATATGACAGGAACCGTCAAGCGGGCCCGCGTTCCTCCTCCGGGGTTCGCTGCCAACGTGATACGGGCGCCGATCTGGCGTGCGGCAGCGAACGCCAGGAACAAGCCGATGCCGCGCCCGACCGAGTGATCGCGGACCGGCTCGAAGCCGAGGCGCGCCAGCAAGTCTGGTACAATACCTGGCCCCTGATCAATCACCTCAATCAGGGCGTGCCCTGGCTCGATGTGCAATGCAAGGCGAATCGCTGTATCGCCGGCAGCTTGCGCTGCATTGTCCAGCAAGGTTGTCAAAATCTGGGCCAATGAGATGGAGTCGCGGATGCGGACGTCATCGGCGGCGAGATTCATTTCAAGCCGGGTGGCGGGGTAACGCAGCCGCCATTGTTCGACGAAACGGGTCAGCCATGCATTTGTCGATACTGTTTCTCCGGTCTCGCCGTCGTTGGTACTGTACTTTCCCATGCGATCCAGCGCTGCTTTGCACAAGGCGATTTGGGCTTCGATGGTCGCGAATTCGTCGCGATAGGAATCGAGCCGATCTTCTCCGCCATTGACATTGGCGTGATCAATGTCGTGCAGCAGTTCGCCGGCGATAATGGCGACCGTCGATAGCGGGGTGCCGATTTCATGCGCTGCATTGGCTGCCTGGATCCCCAGCGCGACCAGGCGATTATTTTCCAGATACCGCTCACGCGCTTGCGCCAATTGCGCATCGCGCTGGCGCACGGTACGTGAGAGTCCGGCGACGAACCACGTAATCAACGCAGCCGATACCGAGAAATTCGCCCACATGCCGGCCAGATGGTAGCTGATTGCCCGATCCGGGTCGCCGATGTGAAGTTGCACAAAGAACGTGGTCAGGAGCGAATAGGCGACGATCGCCAGGCTGGCCAACAGCAAGGCGTACTGCCAGGATAGCAAGGCAGCGGCTACCGCCAACGCGGGAAGATAAAACGAGACGAAAGGATTGGTAGCGCCGCCGGAAAAATACAGCATGATCGATAATGCGGAAATATCGATCAGCAATTGAATGAACACCTCGTGATCGTTGACCGGCTGTGATTGCTGCATGCGTCGCCAGGTCCAGGCATTGAATAAGGCCAGCATTGCCATGACACTCAATAACGGCAATAAGCGCAGGCCGATACCCAACCAGAGCGTGGCGAGTGCCAGCATCAACGACAAGCACAACAAAGCAACCGCGCGCATCAGCGCGATAGTGCGGAGCGTCGCGTGTTGCGGTAGGACTTTGAAAAAAGTGGAAGGAAACATACGTCGATTATATCGACTCATGCCGGTGGCAAAGTCGATACGATCCAAGTGCGACAATTTGCCGCAGAAAATTCATGTGAAAATGGCAATATTATTCTGATGGCACCGATTTTACTGCCGCAGAACTTCACCGGCACTTTCTTCATCGTCCTGATCCTGCGGTTCCAAACGTGCGAGCAGGGCGCGTAATTCCCCCACGGTCGATAAGCGTAGTGTGGCGTCGCCCACGACCGGCAACGGATGGGCAACCCCGATCAGGGTATAGCCGGTGACGTTGGTACTGGCAGCCAGTGGCTTTATCTTGCGCGCAAAACGCATGGAGCCGCTGTATTGGATGGCATTCATGCCTTCAAGCGGCGGCGTGACCGTCGCCGCGAAGGTATAGGCGACTTTGCCGGGACCGCTAGGGACAAGCTTACCTTCGGCAAATGTCAGTTTGTGGGCGCCAAACCCCAAGACACCCGACAGGCGCCGCGAGAATTGGGTTTTGTTCTTTATCGAGCATGGCCCCTTGGGGGACATACTGGACAAGATCGCGTTCGGAATGGCAAATGCCATCGGAAACCAGGACAGCTCCTCCTCTGAATATTGCTCTATCTCGGCAAGCGGAGGTCCCTTGATCAATAGCGCATCCTGCAAGAAATAGATATCCAGCACATGATTCGCCTGCCTGATCGAGAAATGGCGTTCATTGTTGGCATACTCCTCCAATGACAAGCTCATGCCGCGCATTTCAATTTGTTGGGAAATCGGATGCTCCCAATTTTGCGTGCATTCAACCGCCAACGCAGCAGGGCCGGGAGCAGCGAAAATCAGCCCGCCCATACAAAGCGTCGACAGGTTCTTCACGCAAGCAGGCTTCATGGAAATATTCGTTGACAGGTCAGGATGCGTACAGGATAACACTCGGCGCCGATTCCGGCGCGAATGTGCCGATATTTGGGCGGGTATTTGGGCCGAAATTTGGGTAAATAAGCGCACCGATAAGTGGGCAGACAAATGGACAGATAAGCGGGCAGGTAAGCAGCCTATAGCAGCAACTCCCAATTGCCGACATCGATCCATTGATCGAATTTTCGTCCGACCTCGCGAAAATGCGCGATTTTTACAAAACCGCATTGCTCATGGATGGCGATACTCGCCGGATTGGGGAGCGCAATTCCGGCCACTACCGCGTGTACGCCGCGTTGTCGCAACTCGGGCATTAACGCCTGATACAGTCTGGAGCCGATCCCGGTTCGACCGTGGGCATGTGCTACATAGACGCAGGTTTCAACGGTAGAGCGATACGCGACCTGTCCGCGCCACTTGCTAGCGTAGGTATAGCCGATAATGCTGCCGTCCTGCTCGAACACCAGCCACGGTAAGTGGGAAATGACTTGGGAAATGCGCCGCGACATTTCATCGGCACAAACCGGCACGTCTTCAAACGTGATCGCGGACGTTTTTACGTAGTAGTTGTAAATTGCACATATGGCCGAGGCATCGGCAGTGGATGCAGGACGAATCATATGATAACTATTCGTATGGTTGATTAATTTCAGTGTAGCAGAGTCGGCCGCATTCGGCACTGGATTTACCGCAGGGCATGCTGAGCATTACGCAAGCGCTGGATTTGCCTATTGCATAAACAACGCCACAGCCTATCGCAATTATATCGATGCCCTGCGATCACGCGCTGATCAACGCCTCGGCGATAGCCTTACCCATGTCAGTGGTGCTGGCCTGGCCGCCTAAATCCGGCGTGCGCGGGCCGTTGACCAACACTGCTTCAATCGCTTTCAGGATGGCGTCATGTGCAGCGGCATAGTCGGGCTGACTACGCCCAAGGAAGTCCAGCATCATGGCGCCGGACCAGATCATGGCGACTGGATTGGCGATGTTTCTGCCGTAGATATCGGGCGCGGAGCCATGCACCGGTTCGAACAGCGATGGAAAATTGCGCTCCGGGTTCAAATTGGCCGAAGGAGCGATTCCGATCGTACCGGTGCAAGCGGGACCGAGATCGGACAGGATATCGCCGAATAAATTGGACGCCACCACCACGTCGAAACGCTCGGGATGCAGCACAAAATGGGCGGCCAGGATATCGATATGATATTTGTCCCAATGCACTTCCGGGTAGGCCTGTGCCATCGCCACCACCCGCTCGTCCCAATACGGCATGCTGATGGCAATGCCATTTGACTTGGTGGCCGACGTAAGATGCTTGCGCGGTCGGCTTTGCGCAAGCTCGAACGCAAATTTCAGGATGCGATCAACGCCCTTGCGGGTAAATACGGCTTCCTGCAATACCAATTCGCGCTCAGTGCCCTCGAAGATGCGGCCGCCGACGGCTGAATATTCGCCTTCGGTGTTTTCGCGCACGACGTAGAAATCGATGTCGCCGGGTTTGCGGTTTGCCAGCGGGCAAGGTACGCCGGGCATCAGGCGCACCGGGCGTAAATTGACGTATTCGTCGAATTCGCGCCGGAATTTGATCAACGAGCCCCATAGCGAAATATGATCCGGCACACTGGCCGGCCAGCCGACTGCGCCGAAGTAGATCGCCTCGAATCCTTTCAATTGCAGGAACCAGTCGGGCGGCATCATGTCGCCATGCTGCAAGTAATAATCGCAGTTGGCCCAATGGAAAGTGGTGAATTCCAGCGCGATGCCGAATTTCTGGGCCGCGGCTTGCAGCACGCGCAGGCCTTCCGGCATTACCTCTTTGCCGATACCATCACCGGCAATGACCGCAATTTTATGTGGCTTCATGTTGCTTCCTTTGGAACGTGGGAGCTGGGAAAGTCATGAAATAATAGCGCACCGGCTGCGGCTTTTTGCAAGCGTCTGCTGCGATGGCAGATTGATGACAGATCGATTACAGAAACATTGCGATACAAACTAGTTGTCGTAAGGC
>Ga0302315_10003892_pt1 | contig 13287 bp, 3 predicted proteins | sample III_Palsa_N3_1_FD_200532 | JGI IMG/M metagenome (GOLD analysis project Ga0302315, IMG submission 200532) | Peat permafrost microbial communities from Stordalen Mire near Abisko, Sweden - III_Palsa_N3_1 | ecosystem: Environmental > Terrestrial > Soil > Palsa > Peat permafrost | place: Sweden... | reverse complement strand
CCTTGCTTTACCGCGCTGAGCAGCTTGAAGGGCGTGGAATATATGAACACGCCGGAGTTGCCGAGTGTTTGCTTCAATCCGGTGACAGTTGCGTTTGTGAATAAGTACATTCCGCTTGCGAATACATACCTTGGCGGGACGAACGTGCTGGAAGGCGTCTCGGTTGCGAACCAGCCGCGCAACGATCAGCAGGGTTTGGCGCGGGTGGACTGGAACCTCGGACGTCACACGATCGATGCGCGCTTCTATGTGACCAATACCAACGACGTCACCTCGAACAGCGTCTCTCAGGGCCAGGGCGTGGCGAACTATGAGCAGGACCTGAATATTGCGGGCATTTATGCGGGCAATATCGGCGATACGTGGGTGCTTACGCCGAACCTGTTGAACGTTTTTCGCGTGGCCTATAAGCGTTACACCTACATCATTGTTCCAACCGATCGCAACACGATCGCGACCTTCGGGGCCAACTACGCGCAGCCTGGTCCCTCGTTCCTGCCGAAGATGGAGGCGACGGACCGCTTCACGGTAGGTGGGCCGACCTCTGGCGACTCGCGCACGGTCACTGCAAACGAGGAGTTCGACGATAATCTGTCGTGGCAACATGGCACTCACAACTTCCAGGTTGGCGCGCAGTTCCTGAATCTGAATTATCTGCACCGGTTTGCTCAGGTTCCTACCTTCGAGTCCGAGCAGGAGTTCACAGAAGCATCGGTTGCCGATTTTCTCCTGGGGCTTTCCGAGACCGAGACGGTAGGCAACGGAACCAACCTGGCAGCAACGCAGTATGCCTTGTATATGTATGCGCAGGACGATTGGCGAGCTACAACCCGGCTGACACTGAACTATGGCCTGCGCTATGAGATTCCGTTTTCGTGGAAGGAGAGCGATGGCGAGGGCGTTACATTTATGCCCGGTTACCAGTCGGTTATCTTTCCTACCGCGCCTGCAAATGTGGCGTTCCAGGGTGACCCGGGCATCGCGAATACGTCGCCGCCGACCAAGTACAGCAATCTGGCGCCGCGAGTGGGCTTTGCGTATGACGTTCACGGCAACGGAAGCCTTGCACTCCGCGGCGGCTTCGGGATCTTCTTCGATTCGATTAATGCAAATGTCGTGGGCGTCTCGGAGCCGTATCACTACACGGCGAACTACATTTATCCAGCTGGTGGGTATTCCGTTCCGCTGCTGGGGGAGTCCTGCATTCCTCAGAACTATGTAAAGGGTCAAACCGGGGCATCGTCGGCAGGGACTGGCTGTAATCCTTCTTCGAGCTATTTTCAATTGCCTTATACCATCAACTTTGCGGACGGCAACCTGAGAAATCCGTATACCGAGGCGGTCAACCTGGGTTTTCAGCAACGCATCCTGAAGGGCGCGATGCTGGAGATGAACTATGTTGGGAAGTTTGGACGGCATGGCATCATTCCGATCGATCAGAACCCATCCATTTACGATTGCTCGGGCAGTTACTTCCAGGCAAACCCGGCGGTTTACTGCCCGGCGTCCAACGTGGTGACCACGCAAGGGTCGTATGAAGCGCGTTCACTTTATCCCGGCTTTAACTATGGCGGTCAGGGTGTCGTGGATAACGAGAGCATTGGCACTTCGAGCTACAACGGGCTGCAGGTTATCTATTCGCAGCGTTCCGGGAAGAACATCAACATCTATGCGTCCTATGCTTATGCGCGTTCGATCGATATATCGAGTAATGGCGCGACCAACACGGCGAACGTTCCGCAGCCGCATCATTTGAACCTGGAGTATGCGGCCTCAGACTTCAATGCGCAGCAGGTGCTGAACCTTGGATGGGTGGTGAAGCTTCCGCGCATCACGGCAGACAGAGGATTCAAAGGCGCGGTGCTGGATAACTGGACCTATGGCGGCATCTATAACGCTCGCACCGGCAACCCAGTTAACGTGACAATTGCCGGCGACGAGAGTTACACCGATGAACGTACGCAACGGCCTAACCTGGTGCCTGGGCAGCCTCTTTATCCAACGGGATACCGTCATCGTGTCGACAAGGTCAACGAGTGGTTCAACACCAGCGCGTTTGTCGAACCTACAGCCGGCACGTTTGGCAATTTACGGCGCAATGCGATTGTGGGTCCGGCTTACATCAATACCAATATGGATGTGCAGAAGTTTTTCAACCTGCCGCATGCGGGCCAGACTCTTGAGTTCCGTGCAGATGCGTTCAACGTCTTCAACACGCCCAACCTGGCGCAGCCGAACGCCTCCGTGGCCGGCGCGACCAGCGACGAAGTGGAGAGCAATTACGGAAGGATTCTATCGACTGTCGGGACTAATGGTTCTGTTGGTGGAAATGGCCGGCGGTTGCAGCTTGGATTGATCCTGCGGTACTGACGGTTTTGGCAAGGGACAACAGCAAGAGCAACAAGGTAAGAGCTATCTGCGATGCAGGGGCTGGCAACAAGAGAAGGGGAGCAGCATGAAACAGTCGTTACGGTTTCTGGTGAAGGTTACGTCGGCGGTATTCACGATGGCAGTAGTGAGCACGTATGCGGCGGCACAGGTGCCTACCGCTCTGCCAGTGCCATTTGGGTCAACGATTGCCGGTCTTGCCTCCGGAAGCGGTAGTGTAGCTTGCGGCACGAGTATTCCGACTGCGTTCGGCACCTCGATTGCGGGAGACGGCTGCCTCGCAACCCAGGCGACGCTCAATGATCCGTACAGCGTCAACGTGGATTCGTATGGCAATCTCTATTTCGGCGACTACAACAACTATGCACTGCGGGTGGTGTATATGGGCGGCGCAGGGCTGGCCGCGGCCATCCAGGCGGTGAATCCCACTCAGACGATCGTGCCGAAGGTGGGGTATGTCTACACACTGGCTGGCTCCAGAACTGGGACAATCGCGCAGACAGGAACGCCGAAGGCGTATTACTGCAACGGCGCTGCCTCGGGGCTGGTGGCGCTCGGCTCGAACGGCGACAACTGCCCGGCGACGTATGCCTACATCAAACCGCGCAGCACGGCTATCGATAGCTACGGCAACGTTTATCTGACTACAGCGAGCGGCAGTGCGCCGGTGCGCGTAGTGTATGTCGGCGGCGGCCCGGTACTGACAGGCCTGCTTGCAAAGCTGTATCCAGGAACCGTTCCGCAGGTGGGATTTATTTATTCCATCATCAAATCCAGTACGACCGGATATGCCGGTGATGGCGATCTTGGCAACAACTCAGCGGTGGAGATGAACCAGGAGCGTGATGTGGCGCTTGATTCCCAGGGCAATGTGTATGTGTCCGATGGGACGAATTCGTTTACAGCGCCGGCGTATGCCAGCAACAATAATATTCGCGTGGTGAACGCGGTTACCGGTGTCATCAGCACCTATGCCGGATCCGGGGGTTGCGCGCAGGGTTCTACAACTGGATGCTCGGGTGTGTATGGCGGAGACAATGGGCCTGCGACTTCGGCAACGTTCGATTCGCCTTATACGATCTTCTTCGATAAGTATGACAACCTCTACATCACCGACTACAACGACAACCGGGTGCGTGTTGTTTATAAGAGTGGGAGTGTTCCGGGACTGGGTAGCAGTCTGACGCCCGGCTATGTGTATACGGTGGTGGGGGGCGGTACGCTGACGGCTTCCGGGTCGGCTGCCAATAAGCTGTTGCTTGGGCCGATCTATGTGGGTGGGATCGATGCGAGCGGAAACCTTTACTTTGTGGATGGTACCAGCCGGCTTGTGTGGCGGGTGGATGCCAATACCGGCATCGCGATGGTGATTGCCGGCGGGAAGACGACTGATACGAAGGGATCGTCCTGCAATGGGAGCACGAGCCCTGTGACTGGACCTGTATCGACGGATTCTTATGGCGATGGCTGCCCGGGACTGCAAGGGGAGATTCTTGCGGGAGGGAGGATTGCGTTCGACAGGTTCGGCAACTTCTATGAGGCGGAGAGCAGCAATAACGTCATCCGCAAGTTTTCGTACAACGCGCTGTTTCCAGCGACTACGGTGGGCAACACTGTCAGCCAGCCGGTGGCCTTCGTTACGGTTCCTGGAGCGACGCTGACGGGTGAGAGTTTCACCCTGGGTGGGAGCACGACGAGTGAGTTTTCCGATGCGGGCAGCGATACCTGCACGCTGAATACGGCGCTCGCGGCGAATGCCGTGTGTGTGTTCAATGTGGCGTTTGCGCCGCTACAGGCGGGGTTGCGTAGCGGATATTTGCAGTTTGCGACCGCAGCCGGGACAGCTGCGTCGTACTTTGTGGGTGGTGCGGGTGTGGCTGCGAATACTTCGGTCGATCCGGCGTCGACGAGCACGCTGGGTAGCGGATTGACGCCGAACGGTGTTGCGGCGGACTCAAATGGGGCGATCTATATTGCGGATTCGGGTGGCAACAAGGTGGTGAAGATTGCGTCGAGTGGTGGGACCGCGACGACGCTGATGAGCGGGTTGAGCAAGCCGGCGCAGGTGGCTGTCGATGGTGCGGGCAATGTGTATGTGGCGGATGCAGGGAATAACCGCGTGGGAAGTGTGACGGCTGCGGGTGGAACCGTAACGGCGCTGGGCACGGGGTTGAGCAATCCGCAGGGCGTGGCCTTGGATAACCAGGGAAACGTGTTTGTGGCAGACACCGGGAACAACCGGGTGGTCGAACTGCCGGCAGGTGGTGGACAGGTGTTGGTGAACATCACGGGACTTTCGAGTCCTACGCAGATTGCGGTGGATGCTTCCGACGATCTGTTTGTGGTCGACAGCGGGAATGCGCGCGTCGTTGAACTGCCGGTGACGCATGAGCAGATTGCGATCAATCTAGGGACGACAACGATTGCGCCAGTGGGCATCGCGGTGGATGCAGCGGGCGATCTTTATGTTGCGGACACAGCAAGCCTGAGTGTGGTGGAGTTTGCGCCAGGAAGCGTGAATGGCAATGAACTGGTGACCGGGTTGACGGCGCCGAAGGGCGTTGCGGTAGACCTGAATGGCAGCCTGTATATTGCGGACTCGAGCCAGGGTGGGATCGTGGCGGCGAACCGTGCGCTGCCGACGACGGATTTTCCGAATACGAATCTGAATACGAGCAACTCTGCGTCGTTGAACATAACGAACACGGGGAATGCCGCGCTGGTGTTCAACGGATCGCAACTGACTACGGCGACGGGGAATACGGCGGTCTTCTCGGTGGCGGGGGCTTCGAGCAATGGATGCAGCCTGGCTACGCCAGTTGCGTCGGGCAGCGCGTGCGGATTGACGGCGACGTTTACTCCGGTGGCGAAGGGGAACTTCGCGGAGACGCTGTCGCTAATGACGAATGCGGCGAATGTGGCGACGTCGGGGGCGCTGCTGACCGGCACGGGCGTGTTCCTGGTGTCTACGAGTACGGCGATTGCAGTGACTTCGCCGACTACGGCGACGATCAACTACTCGGAGGCGGTGACGGTTAGCATTACGATTACCGCGGCGAGCAATGCGGGTGCAGCGCCGACGGGCACGGTGAAGATTACCGTGGACGGCAAGTTGCAGACGCAGACGCTGCCGGCCAGCGGGATTGTGACGGTGACGCTGAATCCGGCGGTGGGTATCCATGCGATCTCTGCGAGCTATGGCGGCGATACGCTCTATGCGAGCAGCAGCAGTTCGTTCTCGTTCAGTGTGCTGAAGGCAGTGACCACGACGCCGCTGAGCATTACGGTGGGGCAGCAGGGAGCTACGCCTACGCTGACGTTCTCGTCTACGGTGAGCTCCACTACGGCGACCGGCGAGACGGGGACGGTGAGCTTTTACTATGGGACGCCGGGGAGTGGGACGCTGATTGGCACGAGCAACGTGAACACCAGCGGGCTGGCATCCTATACGACGCAGACGACGGTCTTTCCGGTTTACAGCTTCTATGCGGTGTACACCGGGGACTCGAACTTTGCGGGGTCGACGTCGGCGGTGAGCTCTCCGAAGGCGAGCTTTACGGTTGTGGCGGGAGCTACGAGCGTTACGATTCCGCAGGGTGGCGTGGCTACGCTGATTACGAATGTCACGCCGTTATACAACTACGCGGGAACTGTAGCGGCGAGCTGTTCAGGGCTTCCGACGAACAGCGTGTGCCGGTTTCAACCGGTGTCGCTTACGTTCACCTCGGGCGTAACGACGGCGCAGACGCTAAATGTAAATATTTATACGAACGTATCGTCGACGATTGCTTCGTTGGAACGGACTGGAGGCATTTCTTTCGCGGAGTTGTTTGGAGGGCCGCTGGCTGGGTTGGCGTTGATCTTGCTGGGACGACGGAAGAAGATTGCTGCGCGGATGCGTCTGCTGTCCGGGATCGCGCTGATGCTGGCGCTGGCAGGCGGGATGATGGGATTGAGTGGCTGCGGTTCCGGTACTGCAGCTAGCAACGCCTTCGTTACGCCGCTGGGAACATCGGCCGTGACGGTTACTTACTCGGATGGTGCGGGCAACAGTGTGGCGGTGCCCGTCAGCTTTACGGTGAATGCGCCGTATCCGCTGCCGTAGGCTGAAGGCGCGAGTCTATGACTCGGCCTGATACCAGCGGTAGCCGTGCTTTTGCTCCTGATCGGCTTCTTTCAGGCGATCGACGACCTGCTTGCGGCGGAGGTTGCCGACGCCGGCGGTGATGAGATCGATAAGGGCGATGGGAGCGACGTAGCTTGCGGCGAACGACAGGCTGTTGATGGGCACGATGACGAGCTCGTTGGAGAAGCGCGCCAGGGGCGAGAGCACGGAGTCTGTGATGCCGATGCAGTAGGCGCCGTTTTCTTTGGCCTTCTGTACGCCTTCAATCGTCATGCGCAGGCCGCGACGGAAGCTGATGCCGATGACGAGATCGTCTTCGCTGGTGGAACGGACGAGATGAGAGGCGCGGCCGGGGTTTACGGCCGCGAAGACCGGAAGGCCAGCGATGGTGAGGTGATACTCCATGTACTCGACGAGCGCGGAGGCCATATCGCCGCCGAGGAGCAGGATTCGTTTGGCTTCATGGATGCGGATGGCGATGTTCAGGACCTGGTGGAGGTCGACCTGCTCCATGACGAATTCGAGATTCTCGTGGATCTGTTTGCGGGAGCCCTTGAGAAACTTCGGTGTCTGGACCGAGTTTCCGGCGGACTGCATGCTGTCGAGAATGGTGGCGCTGGTGACGGAGAGATCGTGGAGGTAGTGCTGGAAGCTCTTGTAGCTGTCGAAGCCGAGGCTCTGCACGATGCGAACGACGGTTGCCGGTGCGGTGGAGAGGCGGGCGGCCATGTCGCGCACATTGAGGAGCACGAACTCGCGGGGGCTCTCTAAGACGGGCCTGATGATGTGCTGGCGTTTTTCGCTGAGCTCGTTCAGGCGCAGTTCGGAGCCGGAGTGAGAGAGCAGACTTTTTGGGTCTTTCCTGGGTGTCATAAGACAAAATTCCTCAATAAACACGGGCCGAGATGCAGCCACGGAGAGCTCTATTCGTTCCGTTGCAACGCAGCGGAGAAGCGGCCGGCATGGCTCACAAATCCAAAGGCACAGCAAGAGAAGCAGAGAAAAAGTGCATGGAGCGATTGAAGGACTCGGACTAACGGTACATTATTTTCGGAAACAATCGTACCGCTTGAAGCAAAGTGTCCCATCTTTTTAGAGGTGGCGGTGGGCGCTGGACGGCAAAAAGAGATGGGTGCGTCATCCTCTGGCGTAGCAACGCGGGACATTCGTGGCTGGCGTTGCGTCTCGGATTCCTGCATATTTATGGTGCAATTCGTGCGGAAGCAGGTGCATTTCCAAAACATTACGGTCCTACGCTCCAGAATCTTCTTGACACCCGGTTAGCGTTGGAATAACTTCGCATTAATTCTGAAAATTTTGTACCGCGCGAAACAAATGCTTCACTTGTTCTTCGGCCAGTCTGATTTTAGGACTGAGCGATAGCCCTCAGGTTGAGGGAGCACCGCGGGATTGACTGGCACGTAACCGATTTTCTGTTTTAACCAGGAGGCAAGGCGATGAATTTTTCATCACGATGTTTCAGGAGCGCGCTAGCGGCGGCAATCCTGATGGTGTTCGCGGTTTCAGGACGCGCACAGGATGCAACGTCCGGCAGCATTAGCGGTACGGTCACCGATTCGACCGGCGCGGCCGTCAAGGGCGCAACCGTCGTTCTGACCAACACCGACCGCAACCAGGTCGAACGGACGCTCACGACAAACAGCGCAGGCTTCTACACGGCCACTTCGCTTCCGCTGGGTAACTATATCGTGAAGGCGACAAGCCCCAGCTTTGCGGCGGAAGTCACCAACGGCATCTACCTGCACGTTGCCGATGCTCTCACGGTCAATGAAAAGCTGAAGCCAGGCAGCGCAGCCGAGACGGTCACCGTTACGGACCAGGCGCCCTCGATCAACCTCACGGACGCCACCTCTGCCGGCCTGATCAACAGCACCCAGATCAACGAACTCGTTATGGTCACGCGTAACTATGAAAGCCTCGTAGAACTACAGCCGGGCGTTGTTTTCGGCGGCGGCACCGATAACTTGATACGCGGCCCCGTCGGCGTCGGCGGCGGCTCTTCGGTCGTCAACTTCTCCGTGAACGGTGGGCGCGACACCTCCAATAACTGGACTATTGACGGCGCCGACAACGTAGACCGTGGCGCCAACCTCACGCTGTACGTCTACCCGGCTCTCGACGCGATCTCGGAGTTCAAGACCCTGCGCGGCCAATACAGCGCCCAGTACGGACGCAACGCTTCCGGCCAGATCGACGTTGCCACCAAGTCGGGCACCAACAGTCTCCACGGTAGCGCATACGAGTACCTGCGCAACAACGCCTTCGATGCCGCGGGCTACCAGAACGACTTCCTCGGGAACAAGCCGGCTGCCTATCGCTACAATGACTTCGGCTTCAGTATTGGTGGGCCCGTGTGGATCCCGAAGATTTACAACGGAAAGAACAAGACCTTCTTCTTCGTATCGGAAAACTGGTTGCGTGAGATCGCCGATCAGAACGCGGCAATAGCCCTCGTGCCGACCACCGAGGAACGTGCCGGCAACTATACCAACGAGTGGTATCAATCAACTGCAATTTCAAATCCCGGCGTCCCAGTTGGGACTTGGGTGCAGGGACCGGTCAATGTCTGCACCGCCTATACCAATACAGCGACAAGCAGCGTCTGTACGGCGACGGGTACGCAAATTACCAATTTCTCGCCCACTGCTCAGGAGTATCTGAAGGACCTCTACAGTGTCATCGCGGTTCCCAATGAAGCCTATAACGCTGCGCACGGACTCGATCCGCACACCCTTCAGAGCAAAGTTAATAACAGCTACCCGAATCTCGATACGGTCATTCGCATCGATGAACAGGTCAGCAGCAAGCTGAGCATCTTCTACCGCTACGTTCACGACACCTTCCCGTTTTTCGTCGGCGGGGGTACGTTCACTGCGGTGACCATCCCTGGCCTTTCGGCAACTCTGAACAACAACCCGGGATCGCAGCAACTCGGGAAGGGCACATACACGTTCTCGCCGACGATGGTCCTGAACGTCGGGTACGCGTACTCGAACGGTTCTATCTTCACCCACCCAGAAGGCGCCCTGCAATCTACTTCGTCACCGGACATCAAGGTTTCACTACCGTACACCAACGTCGTCGGTCTCATCCCGACGATCAGCTTCAGCGGTCTCTCAACGCTCGGCGGCGGTGCCATCTACACGGACCACGGCGTCAACCACCAGGGCTTCGCTGACCTTACCAAAGTCCTCCACAATCACACGCTCATCTTTGGGGCTTCGATCGAGCACTACGAGAAGGCAGAGAATAACGCTACCAGCGGAAACCAGGGAAGCTTTGGATTTGGAAGCGACGTTCTCTACAACACCTGCACGACGCCAGGATCAGCGTGCGTAACGCCTCCGACTGGGGTAGTTGGGTCATCTCCGTCCCTTGCCGAAGGCCAGTCCTTCGCGAACTTCCTGACCGGCAACGCGAACAGCGGCTTCTCGCAGGCTTCGACCAATAATAAAGTTGATGTCAACCAGTACATCTTCGAGGCCTTCGCGCAGGACAACTGGAAGGTCACGCCGCGACTGACGCTGAATCTCGGTGCCCGTTATAGCTACCTCACTCCCTATATTGACATGGCGCAGCTCGGGAACAACTTTGACCCGGCGACCTACTCGGCGTCTCTAGCTCCCACGATCAACAACGACGGTTTCATCTGCTTCACTGCGGCTAACTGCACGCAGGCGGGCAGCAATGCAGGCCAGTCGACCACACCGAATGCCGGCGCGGATTATGTTGGAGTGAACTACATCAACGGCCTGATCTTTGGGTATCCCAGCGCTGCCAATAACAACCAGGCCTCGCCCTACGGCAATGCAATCAACACGGTTCAGAAGATCAATCTTGCTCCGCGCTTCGGCTGGGCTTACGACGTCTTCGGAGACGGCAAGACTGCTTTTCGTGGCGGCTACGGTTGGGCTTATGACTCGCTGGAAACCAGTTATTGGGAGACCACCGACTGGGGCAATCCACCGAGCATTTCAACGTATTCGCAGACGTATGCGAACTTCGACAACCCTACAGGCGGTGCGACATCATCCACCAAATCTGTTACGCCAGGCACCATTCAGGCGGTTCCACTGCATCTCCAGACGCCTTATATCCAGCAGTACTCGATGGATCTGCAGCACCAGTTCACCCCGTCCTTTACGTTCGATCTCGGCTACTTCGGGACCCACGGCACGCATCTGGCCGGTGCGATCGACATTGACCAAGTGCAACCGAATGCGTGGCTTGGTAAGGTCGATCCCAGAACGGCCAACACAGGCTGCGTGCCCTACACGGGAGCCACAATTTCAGCGTTTATCACTACAGCCTGTGACAATGTGCTGAATCAGATCAAGCCGTACCTGGGCTACAACGCCATTAATGCGATGCGTACGATCTTCTCTTCGAACTACAACGGTCTCCAAACGAAGGTCACGAAGAAGTTCTCGGGCAAGTCGTACATCGACGCGAACTTCACCTGGTCTCGTGACCTCACCAACTCGCCGGCGGACTACTCCGGTTTCATTCAGAACATCTACAACATCAATGGTGACTACGGACGGGCAAGCGACGACCGCAAACTGGTCATGACGATCGATGGCGTCTTCGAGTTGCCTTGGTACCGGGAGCAGCATGGCCTCGTTGGTCGACTCATTGGAGGATGGGAGATTTCGGCAATCTACGCCGCGAACTCCGGTCTTCCTTTGACGGTCAGTGCCAGCGGCGGTGTTTCTCTCCAAAACTCGCACGGTTCGCAGTTCGGTGCGACGCCGAATAACCCCAACAACGTAGCGAATGACAACACGGGTATCGGTATCCTCGGTGGCGATGGTGCCAGCCTTCGCCCCAACCAAATCGCCAATCCGAATGCCGCCTACGGCGTAACCCTGCGGCCTAACAAGAAATACGAGCAGGCAGGAACTATCTACTTCAACACGGGCGCCTTCCAGGCGACGGATCCGACGAGCACGGTTCAGTCGAATGCGAAGCGCGGAATGATCAATGGACCTGGATTCCAGACCGCTGATGTCGGAATCTTCCGCAACTTCCGCATCTACAACCGGCTGGTGTTTCAGTTCCGCGGCGAGGCGTTCAATGTGGCCAACCACACGAACATTCAAACTCTCGGAACGACTTCAACCTCAACCCTCTTCGGCACGATCGAAGGCTATCGCGATGCTCGCCAGATGCAGGTCAGCGGACGTTTCAACTTCTAACCTGTTTCACTTGTAGACCAACGGCGTCCGCTTTGGCGGGCGCCGTTTTTTTACTACTCTTCGGCCTATGACATTGGCCCGCTTCGCGCAGGTCGTAAAAACTATTGCTAACAGCGGCGATTCGCGCTATAACTGCGGCAGGAGGGTTTTCGCATATGTCGATCTTTCATCTGCCGACGGCGTCCCTTTTGAAGAATGGAAGCGATCTCCAAACGCTTCGCAGTGTGCGTCAGTGCGCTCTACCGAGCAGCCTGCGGCCCAATCTCTTCTCCGGCGACTAACTCTTCCCGCAACGCCTCAACCTTCACTACAGGAACGCCAGAATATTCCGTGATTGCGGAGCGCATTGCTGCCTGATGCTGCGCTTTGCGTTCGCCTTCTGCGCGATGCGGTTCCAGCTTTGTCACCGATATTTGAAGGAAAATTTATGAGCGCTCTGATGCAGGAAGCGGCACGTGTTGCCAGCTCCGAAACCCATGCTTCTTTTGGTCCGAAGATTAATGCGGCGCTGCCTGGGCCGCGTGCGCGGAAGATTGTTGCTGCCGATGAGAGCCTGATGTCGCCCAGCTATACGCGTGGGTATCCGCTGGTGGTGAAGCGTGGGTATGGATGCCGGATTGAAGATGTCGATGGGAATGAGTTTCTCGATTTCACCGCTGGAATTGCGGTGAACTCCACGGGGCATTGCCATCCGGAGGTGGTGAAGGCGATCCAGGAGCAGGCGGGGCAATTGATTCATATGTCGGGCACGGATTTTTATTACGACCTGATGCCGCGGCTTGCTGCGCGGCTTTCGGCGATTGCGCCGATGGAGGGGCCGCACCGTTTGTACTTTGGGAACTCGGGCGCGGAGGCTGTGGAGTGCGCGTTGAAGCTGGCGCGATATCACACGGGGCGGCAGAACGTGATCAGCTTCTTTGGGAGCTTCCACGGGCGGACGATGGGCGCGCTGTCGCTGACGGGGTCGAAGGTACAGCAGAAGCGGCGCTTTGGGCCGTTCGTGCCGGGGGTGACGCATGTGAAGTATCCCTATGCGTATCGTGAGGGCGCTGTGGGGGCGCAGGAGACCGAGGCGCTGGGGTTGGAATGTGCGCGGTTTCTTGAGGAGAAGCTGTTCAAGACGACAGTGGCGCCGGAAGAGGTTGCGGCGATCTTTGTTGAGCCGATTCAGGGTGAGGGTGGATATATTGTGCCACCGAATAGCTTTCTGGAGGAGATTCGGAGGATCTGCGATCGGCATGGGATTTTGATGGTTGCCGATGAGATCCAATCGGGTGCAGGCAGGACGGGGAAGTGGTGGGCGATTGAACATGCGGGCGTGCAGCCGGATATTGTGTGCATCGCGAAGGGGATCGCTTCGGGGATGCCGCTGGGAATCTGCATGACGAAGGCGGAGATTATGAACTGGGTGCCGGGGTCGCATGGCAGCACGTATAGTGGGAATCCGCTGTGCCTGGCGGCTGCTCTGGCTACGCTGGATGTGATCGAGCGCGAGGGCATGAGCAATGCTGCTACCGTTGGTGCGGCGGCGATGGCGCGGCTACAGACATGGGT
>Ga0302315_10003891_pt1 | contig 13289 bp, 6 predicted proteins | sample III_Palsa_N3_1_FD_200532 | JGI IMG/M metagenome (GOLD analysis project Ga0302315, IMG submission 200532) | Peat permafrost microbial communities from Stordalen Mire near Abisko, Sweden - III_Palsa_N3_1 | ecosystem: Environmental > Terrestrial > Soil > Palsa > Peat permafrost | place: Sweden... | reverse complement strand
CTCGGCAACATTGAGTACCGTGTCTTGATATGTTGGATCGTTTAGCGTCTTGGATGCCGCCAACATTCCGACGTAGAGAGTTGCAAAGGTCCAGTCCCGGCTCGGCGTTTCCGCAATTCTACGAATCTGCCAGTCGCCGACCTTACGCATTGCCATTTCAATCGCGTACTTATCAAGGGCCGAGGATACATCGGTCGCAAGCGGTCCGGCTGGAAGAGGAGCGTCTCCGACCAGAGCACTCTTATCGTTCAGTACATCTTGGCCAAGTGCCGGAAAGGTATACGCTAAGGAGGAAATAAGGGTGGTCGTTAGCATGACCCATATCGATCGATTCTGCATTCATTCCTCTCTTATGCTTACTGAGGCAACTCTGGTTCACGGTATAACTCAATTCCGTTTGCAATCAGAATGAGGAATCTGCTCCGTTAAGCCTGTCGGTGCATCCATTGATGTTCTTGAAGGGCGTGCTCTTTCCTTCGAGCAGCGATACCAGTCCGGGGCCGTCGTTCCCTTCGAGCAACGATGAATTCACCGAGACCGCATCACACTCAGAAATGCGAAGGCCCGCCAGTCGATTGCGAGAAATCTCGCACTTCATGACTGTCACTTTCTGGACCGAAGCCGCGCTGATTCCACAGCCTTGCATCGAGTCGGACAGCCGATTGCAGGTAAGAATCAACTGAGAGCAATGGTGAATGGAAAGATTATGATGCTGCCCGGCACCTGGCGAGGCCGAACCACCACTGTTACTCACGTCACAATTTTCTATGCGCGTGCCGATGATCCCCTCCAGCACCGCTCCGCTCAGCGTTGCATTCCGAATCGTCAGCCGTTGCAGCGTCACATTTTGGATCGCTCCCTCGCGATCGCCCGCGAATCGAATTCCTCCGCGTGCTGGTGCGTTATACAAGCTCCGCGCGCGCCGATCCTGATTCGGATCGGAAGGAGGAGCTGGGCTGATCGCACACTCAATCACAAACTCGCGCAACTCGATATTCTGAAGACTGCTCTTTTCGGCAACAAAGCAATAACCAGTAGCTTGCGGCCCCAACAATACGATCGTGCTCCTCCCCGCACCGGCAATTGTTATCTGACCGGGAACTCTGATCGACTCCTCCAGTTGATGTATCCCGGCTTCCAAGAATACTGCTCCCTTCTTCCCTGAGAATGCATCCAGCGCGGCTTGAAGCGACTGTCCAGGTTTTAACCGGACCGCGAACATCGAAGGCTCCGAGGTCTCCTCAAGCGAAGCGCCCGCCACTGCCCTTTCCGTCAAGGCCGGTTCCGGTAGAAGCTTCTTAGGCGTCTTGTCTTCTTCGCCCCGATACAGACTCAACGTACTTCTTGCGTGCTCCCGGGCTTTTAGAACGGCGCGCTCCGTATAGGGCATTAATCTCCCTTGTACGTACCGATAATGCTGGTAGGCCGCTTCGTAGAAATCGGAGAAATGCCCGCGCCCTTGAGGAGAAATTACGCCAACGTAAGGAACATCTTCACCAAGCATGTATTTCGATGTGTACTCGAAGCCGAGCGCCAGGCGATCCTCGGCAATACTGAAGAGGTCTGCGCCTTGGTTCCAGCAGATTCTTGCCGTGAGCGCAAAATACCCCAGGCCCAGTTGCGTATGACCCATGTCCCGTGTCGACTCCTCACATTGGCCGTTCGGATAGATATATTTGGTAATGCCGCCATTGCCCGAACCCAGCTTGAAGTGATGGACGACACCGTCAAATAATGCACGATCTTCCGTAAAGATTCCGATTGCCGCAAGCGAATGCATGATGGCTGCATCCCAGTTTCCATTGGCTTCCGAAAAGTAATCCTGCAATAGAGGCAGATACACTTCGGTGAGCAGCCTGCGAAACCTCTCCGCTCGCGCAACGCCCCAGCCCGGATAGGTCGCGCGAAGGATTTCACCAACCTCGCAAAGAGGCGCGCCGGTCCATCCGGCGAGCAACTTGGCATCGTTCCCATCAAAGCCCCAGAGAACCTCCGCCCACGCATCGAGAATCACGGCTGCCAACTCGGCGTGTGCGAGATTGCCAGTCACATACCATTGCTTTACATGACTGTTCGCGGCGTCAACACTGGCTTGCAATTCGTCCGAACCAGACTTTGTTACTCCGAAGGCTTCGCGCAATATCCGAACCACAGGCCGCGGCGTGAACGACAGACTAGAAAAAGAACTGGCCAGTAACTGATTCCACTTTCCTATCCAGGGCTCCCTGCCTGCGATGATCTGTGCCTTCATGAACTCCAAATCATCGCGTGTCTGAAAAATCCCAGGATGTAGGAATTTCTCGTTTCCCTTGGCAGGCTCGTGGTGGATGGATTCCTTCAGGGTCTGTCCGTGAACAGACTCCTGAGTGACCGCAGCCACCGCAAGTGCAGCGGATCGTGACAAAAACTCTCTTCGATCCATTGATTTCATCTTTCTCCGTTTTGTCCTTCGTTCGTCATCGATGGTGGAAGATCTCCGTCGCGGGCCCAATTGGACGGCCTGGCACCCATATGTAGAACTAACTTGCCACCAGCAATGATCTCTTCATGAAGCAACCATGACCGATTCAGCTTTTGGCCATTAAGTTCGGCGCTCTGCACATAGATGTTCTCCGAAGAGTTGCCATCGGCTATGATGACAAACTGCTTGCCCCCTTGAACCTCGATCGACGTTTTCGTAAACAACGGTGAGCCAAGGTAGTAATAAGGCTGGCCGGCGTTTGGATAGAGCCCGATCGAACTCCAGACATACCACGATGACATCGTGCCGGCATCATCGTTTCCCGGCAAGCCATTGCGGCTATCGCTGTACTCAGCCCCTAAGATCTTGCGCACTCGCTCACAGACTCGATCATGGCGATGTGCATAGATATAGAGATAAGCTGCCAATAGGTCCTGCTCGTTGCCCTGGGTGTAGAGCTTTTCATCGAAAAGCACATCCAGCCATTTCACGAAGTCTTCATCTCCACCCAGCTTTTCGATCAGCCCGGGAATATCTTGAGGAACAAACGTCGAATATTGAACACCGCGCCCTTCGTAATAAGGCGCATCCCAATAGGCCGTAGTTTGATCTGGATACTCTCGATTGCAATCGAAATTCTCGAGCCACTTACCGTCGGCATATCGCGGCTGGATGCAGCGCGTTTTACTGTTCCATAAGTTTTTCCAATTCGCAGAGCGCTTCAACAACCGTTGCGCATCGGCATGATGGCCAAGCCGTTCGGCGATCTCTCCCACGGCAAAATCATCATAGCTATACTCCATGGTTCGCGAAGCTGAGCGCGTCTGACTGAGCGACATGTATCCAAGAGACAAGTAATCGCGCAACTCTCTCCCTTCGTTAAGAGGGTTCGGTGATTGCAGGTCAGCATCTTTCAAGGCTGCGCGATATGCTTGTTCGTAATTGATACCCGTGAGTCCCTTCACAAGGGCGTCAGCGATGACCACATCTCCATTGGATCCTCCCTGAACAAGCCCATTGGAGCCGGCTACTCGTGCGTCGGGCATCCACCCGGTATGTTCATAGGTATCGATCAGTGATCGAACCATGTCTCGCTGCCTTTCAGGTTCAATCAACGTAAATAGCGGATGCAATGTTCGGAACGTATCCCAAAGGGTGTAAAAATCTTCATAGTGGGGCTCTGAAGAAGACCACCAGACGTTTTCTCCGGTAAGGTCATGCGGCATCTGATGGGCGCGATAGAGGGATGAGTAGAAGATCCTGCGCTGCGCTTCCGTGCCCCCCTCCACACGCATCCTATTGAGCGCTTGCCGCCATAGTCCTGCAGCGTTAGAAACCACAGTATCAAACTCCCATCCGGGCATCTCTTCTGATAGGTTCCTTCTGGCCTGCTCAACGCTCAACATCGACACAGCTAGCTTCATTTCGATGACCGGTGTGTTTGCTGTATCAAACGTGGCAAACATTCCAAGGCGATTCTGCTGGTCGAGTTGCAAGTCAGTTCCTCGAACACTTTTCTGTGCCGAAATCTGGCTTACTCCAAGGGTCGCTCTCCAGGTTCCACTCTTTTGGATCGGCTGGTCGAACACCGCGAAGAAGTACATCGTATAGGGGGACGGGTTCCATCCACCGATGAAACTTGCAGATCCACTGATCGAATGGTCGTCAACGATGATGACGTCGGCATTGGTGACCCGCTGTGCGTTTGGATCTCCACCCAGGGGAATGGCAGAAGTAACATCAAGAATAAGATTCCCAGTAGCTCCTCTCGGAAATGTATAGCGCTCCATGGCGCTACGGCGAGTCGCAGTTAATTCTGCATGCACGGCCGCTTCATCTGACAAACCGACATCCACGCTATACCAGCCGGGACTCGCTCGTTCATGATTTTTCCGGAAAGCTAAGTTGTTTACGGTAACTTCGCCAATCGTAGGGGTGACGCGAAAATTGCCATACTTACTCCCACCTCCGGTCCCGCTGACATGAGTATGACTGAAACCAAGGATGAGCCCCTCTGAGTCATAACCACTGCTGTTCGCCTTGCTCGTATCAGGACTGATGGAGACGAATCCAAACGGCACGCTTGCGCCCGGCACAGTATTCCCTCCGCCATCAACACCCAGGAAGGGGTCTACCCATACGTTGGGATCATTGGATCGCTGTTGCGCCGCGGCCATAACCAGCGGCGTCAAGATCGCCAAGGCCCATACCTTATTCAATACAGAAAAGGTGTTCCTCACTCTACCCATCATGAAATCACTCTCTTGGCGTTCGTATAGCGCGACATCTAGATCTGAACTGTCTCTCTTGAAGAATCGTTAGAACTTGAGGAAAGAAAACCATGATCTGCGTTGATAGCCAGCATATTGACTAAGAACCTTCATCTGAGGAGCATCTCCAGTTGCCGAGGGTTCGCAGGAAAGCAAATAGTTATGCCAGCGCGGACCGCCGGCCCAATACGTTCCGCTGATGTGTTCTTTGTGAAGTGTCTGGAGAAACCGGTCCAGCACGACGTTCCACCGGGGATCGTTATTGGGAACCCCAAACTCCCCAATCAAGCCATTGACCTTGTTTGCCTTAAGCCAATCGATAAAGGGCTGTACACGCTTTGGACCAATATCGGGATAAGCACCGGTTTCATCGTAGGGGGTCTTGTACAAACCCGAACCGTCGCGATCGAAGTAAACATGGCCCTCATAAATAATCCGTTGAGCAGGATCGACTACCGTTAAGATCGAAGGATTGCTTTCAGGCCAGGTTGTTGCGCTACTCCAGTGATCGCCCGCTAACAAAATCAAATGACGGCGATCCACCTCTCTCACTGCATTCACAACGATTTGCGCTGTATGTGGCCAAGTTCCTCCCGTGTCATGCGGCTCATTCATAAGACCGAACCCATAGACACCTGCAGCAGAGCGGTAATGTTCAGCAAGTTTTCGCCAGAGATCTGCCAAACCTCTCTCGAGATTTTCATCACTTCCAATCAACTTGCCCTGGTAGCGGTCATATCCATGCACATCGAGAATCAATTTCAGATTTAATTCGCTGGCCGCATCAACAACCGCATCAAGGCGTTTTAGCTCCGTTTGATTGAGAGGCTGATTGAGGCCGCTTTGCATTCTTTCCCAGGAGAACGGTATTCGAAAAAGACGAATGCCCTTCTTCTTGTAGTAGAGAAACTCTTCTCGATTGGGATAGAGATAGTCTTTCCCATAGACACCAGGCCTTGGAGGAAATTCAGCCCCCGCCAGGTTTATGCCTACCTCTCCCTTCATGAGCTTCTGTGCGAAGGCAACTCTCGGGGTGCATAGTGAAGCAATAGCGATGGCGGTGATTAGACAAAGGCTTGCAAAGTTATCTCTTCTATCCGAGTTCGTTAGTAGCTCAATCAGATTCATATATTCCTGTCACATTGTCTTTGGCACAAGGATCGGCCCACCGCGCTTGGATACGCGGCAGGCCGTCTGGTTAGAAAATGATCTTCAGCGCAATCTGAATTTGTCGAGGCGTATTTGACTGCGAAGAAATGACACCAAAGGTTGAACCCGTAACGCTTGTTGCAGGTCCACTAAAAATGGGGTGATTGAGAGCGTTGAATGCTTCCAAACGGAGCTGACTCTTGAGTTCGCCGAAAATACCAAACTCCTTGAAGAGAGAGGCATCCACGTTATCGTATCTGGGGTTGCGAAGAGCACCAATCGTACGGCTCAAATTTCCATAAGTGTAGGCCGCGGGTTGGCTGAACAGTGCGGTGTTGAAATATTTGTTCAATCGATTTTCGACCCTGCCGCCGATTCGAGGATCTGCACCAGTCCAGTTGGGACGCTCTCCCGGACCGAAATTACTGTTGTTGTTGGTCGCGGAAAGGCTCAACGGAGTTCCGGACGACAGCGTATAGATCGTGTTCACCGACCAACCACCAAGGAAAGCATCCGTGAAATGATTCCACGATCCGCCAATAAGTTCGCCCCTTCCGAACGGCAACCGATAGATCACTGCAGCCGTCAGGTTCCTGGGAATGTCCGCCATCGAGAGCGAATAATCCGTCCTCAGGTTTGTTGCATCCTGACTTGTTCCGTTGCCTCCAAAATTGCTGTTATTGCTGGAATAGTCGTCCATAAACTTGCTTCCTGTATAGGCAACACGCACTGTTAGACTGCGCCCATACACGTGTTGTGCCTGCAGCTGGATGGAGTTATAGGACGAGAAGGCACCCGGCGCGTAGGTTAAACCCACACCGGTGAATTGTGGAAACGGGGTGAGCAAATAGTTCTGTTGAATCGTTGCTCCAGACTCACTACCGCTTGCAAGCCCCTGTCCATAGAACGGATTGGCAACCTGATTGAGCAGTTGATTGCCCATGCTGAGATATTGATTGGGAAGCTGATTGACGCTCGCCTGATAGATCAGCTGCTGACCGGTTGTCCCAACGTATCCTATGTCGACTAGCCAATTCTTTGGCAACTCGTATTGAACATCGAGCGACTCCTGCTCAGTGTATGGTGTTGGATCTCTTCTTATCACAGAAGTGACACCCGTACCGACTGAGGTCCGCGCTCCGGCAGAGCTCCCAGTAATCGGCAAGAAGCCATTCGGGTAGGGGTTTGAAATAGAGATCTGGGTGATTCCATTATTCGTCGTTCCTGTATAAGGACTGTCGGTCCTGTACCCGAATTGATCCACCGTTGAGGCTGCCTCGTTGGGGGATGCAGCGTAGAAGATTCCCCAGGCTCCACGAAGCGATAGGTGAGTCATAGCGTGATACGCAAAGCCGATGCGCGGCGCGAGGTTGCTATACTGTGCGTCGGTCTGACTGCGTGGCGAACCATTCACCCCCGGAAAAACAAGTCCCCCCTTCAGGTTCGGTAATCCCGTGGTGGCGGCAAGCGGGGAGGCAATGTTTTCATCGAACCAACTCATCCGGTTCAGCCTCTCTGTTCGAGGCTGATAGAGGTCATAGCGTAGCCCGAGATTGAGCGTAAGACGGTTCGTGACCTTCCAGTCGTCCTGGGCAAAGCCGGCAATGTATCGACTACTTGTCTGAACATTCTTGAAGTTATGAGTTACCGTTCCGGTTCCGACACCAAGCAGAAACGATGCAAACCCGTCGCCCGCGTTCGCTGTGCCTACGGCTGGGTTTGGGCCCTGCGTCAGCGACTTCGCGAAGCTGAAGTCCCCGGTGGATCTCCCATCCTGATCAGTATTATTCGTGTCGTAGCGCGTTTCAAAACCCACTTTGAAGATGTGGCTCGCATAGACCTTTGTATTTGAAACGGACCATGTATTCGTTGTCCACTTCGAGGGGCCCTCATAGGTGACTGAGCCTGAACCGATGCTGATATAACCGGAGGCTTCGAATCCTGGGAAAACGTTCATCTGGTCATTCTGCTGAATGTAGGCGGGAAGGCCAAGGTCTGTGGGATTAAAGCCATCGCCCTGTGCGATCGTCTTGTAGTTCACACTGCTTTGTCCATAACGTACTTCGAATAGGTCCGTGGAAGATATGGTGTACGTGTAGTCCAAAGCACCGCTCACGGCATTTGTCGTATTCAGATTTGCATCTTGAGCGATGGCGATCGCTTTGGGGAAATAGATAGCGGTTCCACTATAGGGGTTACGCAGAGAGAACGTGAAGGAAAGATGGTGCTGCGGAGTAAGAATTTCGTCGATTCTGCCATCCTCTTGATCCGTGGTACTCGGAGCAGCAGCCGAGGCAAAGAAGTTATTCACGCTACCCGAATTCGTAGGGAGTGGATAGTACTTGAGTACGTTCGCCGAAACAGTATTGAACCGGCTAAGAGGAATGATGTTGTGTTGCGCGAACTCACCCCGGGTATATGTCGTTCCGGAGCCTGCGACAGTTGCCGTTGTGGTGTTCGGATCGTAAATCGTAATTGGAATACCGGTCGAGGTCGTGAGCCCAGTAAAGTCTCCGTTCCGCATCGCAAGCGTTGGTACCGTCTGTGTGGTCGTACTCTGGCTCTTCTGGCGTAGTCCTTCGTATGAAAAGAAGAAAAATGTTTTCTTCCGGCCGTCATAGAGTTTCGGGATGATGATCGGCCCTCCGATAGTGCCTCCGAACTGATTACGTTTGAAGGCCCCGAGAGCCACGTGATTCAGGTTCGCGAAGTAGTTATTCGCGTCAAGATAAGAGTTCCGGAAGAAGTCATATGCGGTGCCATGAAAAGTTGACGTTCCCGATTTCGTCACAACGTTGATGATGCCGCCGCCGCTCGCACCGAACTCGGCTGAGAAGTTGCTGGTCTGTACCTTGAACTCTTCCACGGCATCAACGGAAGGAAAAATCGTCATCTCATTCACGCCATCGCTGGGCGGAGTCGACGAAACTCCATTCACGAGTATGTCGGTTGTTCCCTTTCTACCTCCGTTCACGTTGAACTGCATTCCGGCAAAGTATTCGCTGGTGGAACCGGTCACTCCGGGTGTCAATAGGACGAGTGAGAAGGGGTCGCGCTGGTTCAACGGCAGGGTCAGAATCTCCTTGCTTTCGATCACGGCGCCGTTGTCCGATGTTTCGGTATTGATCACCTGTTGTTGGCGCGTTACGTCGACCGTTTCGGTGATGCTGCCAACGGCCAGAGTCAGGTCCAGGTTGATCGTTTGGTCAACCTGCAGCGTGATGCCATGACGGTCCAACTGCTTGAAGCCGGGTTGGGCGACCAGGACACTGTAGTGTCCGGGTGGCAGGGACGGCGCCGCAAAGTTGCCGTCGTCTGCCGCATGAACCACCGTAACCACCTTCGTATCGTCATTGATGACTTGAACATCCGCTTTTGGGATGACCGCGCCGGTCGGATCAGTCACTCGTCCGGTCAGCGTGCCTGTGATCCGTTGCGCCCGTGCGAAAGTAGGGATTGCGATTGTGAGGATGATAACGAGCGCAAATGGCGGGACCGTTTCCAGACCCGTGCGAATTGCAGTTTTTGCTGCGGACAACATCAATTTCGACCTCTTCAATAAATTCATTTGAATCTCCAGTGTTCCTAAATATGGTCCGTGGGCAATGCGCGCTTCGATATTTCGCTACGCCTAAAGGATCCTATTGAGGAGCGGGAGAAATGTAGGACACGTGATTGGCTCTTCCAAGGAAGTCACATAGGAAAACAATGTTCGCTATGTGAGTCACCGAATCAGGCGTGTTCTCCGAATAACGCTGGGCATAGTTTTCGAGAGACCGGTCGATGACACACCAATTCCCTCCAAACGAGGCATGAGATCCTGGCGTCGTTCAACGTTGAGTTATCAATTGATGGGAACGATAGAAAATTACAAAACGCGAAGCGCAACGATTTTTGTGACATGCGGAATTCCCGCAACCGCTCTGATCGCAAGGAGGGCCTCAAAATGTCTCGGTGGCGTCTTGTAACCGAAGTTTGCAAAAGCGTTCTTCAGCAGGTCACTGCAACCGGGATCTGACAATAACCTTCCAACGGCTTCCGTTCCTTCGTGACGCAACCCCTGGATGATCATCACCGTACCGTGGTCGCTTAGCCCTGAGATTATGGCAAAATCCGCGTAATCCTCCCGTACCTCGTCCTTTGAATCGGTGCCTTCATAGGTGGCAGGTTCATTCGGCTTGGGATGGAGATTGAGGAAGAGATTGAGGCTGGGGTGAGTCGAATCGCTCGACTCCCTGAAATTTAATTTATTCTCGTACAAACTGACCCAGGGATTGGAACTGGGGCTACCTACGAAGATGAAATTTCCCTGCTCCAGGTCGCGAGGATCGATGTCTTTCGCCGACTTCAAATCCAATAAAGCGTGGTTCTGTGCCGCCGCCCCCGCCACCGCAGATACTAGAACCGCATCGGCAAATGAAGTAAATGTGCCACCACGAAGGGCATGGAGCGCCTTGGCCTCCAATGTTGCTGACGGCTGGATAGCGTCCTCGTCCTGGCGCCTGGTGCGCAGATAGTCATCGAGGGGTTCCGGCTTCCCTGTAGCGGTGGAAAGAACCTGATAGGCGCTGTCGGCAAGGATGAGCCGTGTTGTCTGTCCCTCATCGAAAACTGAAATCAAAGGCCACATCAACGCCGGTTGGCGTCGCAGATCCGCACGGAGAGCCAGGGCAAGGCACCCGCAAAGAGCTGCAAAAACACCGGCGATAACCCATGGCAGCACGCCTCCAGACCGTTCAATTTCTGCCGCAGCGGTTTCATTCGCGACAGGTTCCCCGGGCTGATAGATTTCAAAATTGGGTGTTTTTGCAGGGCGAAAGTTTGGGGCATAGCTGCCTTTCGGAATCTCCAGGATGAGCATTTCATCCCGGCCTGGCCCGTCGAAATACTCGTGCAATTTAAGTCGAAGTTGACGGGCCTGCACCCGCACGGAACTGTCTGTCAGTGGTGAATAATCTGTCCCTTTGTCGAAGACCCGTTGACCGATCTGAAACTCCGATAATTGTTCCGGATCGCCACTGATCGAGCTCTCCACAATGTAACGCAGCAACGCCTGAAGCCGGTTCGCTTTTTGAAACGCCGGCGTGGCCACAATACGCTCGACCAATTGGATCCTTGGGTCGTGCGGATCACCAAGAAGAGGCCGCGATTCAATTTCCGAAGGTTCAATCATTGCGGATTTCAACGAGACCTCCCGGCAAAACGTTGAATGAAGGGTTCGGCGAGGACGATAACACGCTGTTCTTACCTCTGGCAACGGGGTTTATGCTGAGGGCCTCCACCGCTTCGCGAATTCGGGGTGTTCCAGCGTTTTTCTCACGATCATCAATTCTAACCCTATTGTTATCAATAGATATATTTTTGCTGGCAATGTGAATCACCGGTCGTATTTGGTGAAGCCCTTGTCTGGTATTACGCTTGTCGATCTAATCGTGCCATGATCAGGAACCCGGCAGCAGGTATCCGCCGCATGAAGAATGGACAGACGGCATTGTCTCGGCTGAGCGCAGCCGTTCTTCTGCTTTTGTCGACATTTCTGCTCCCCGTATTGTCGCCGGCCGAAGATCCATTCTCGACCTTGGCTCCGAACCATCCACGTCTCCTGATTCGAGCGGGGGAGCTCAAGACAATCCGTAAAGCGATCGTCGCCGATCCGTTTACCAAATGGAGCTACAGTCGGGCTCTTGCGGCCGGGCAAGTCCTTCTCGTCCTACCTCCCGACACCTACGAGATCAAGGGGCCCGAGCACACTTTGCTTGCCACCTCACGAGACATGGAAGAAAGGATCATTACCCTATCCGGCCTTTATCTTGTGACAGGAAGAAGGGCCTTTGCGGCCAGGGCAACCCAGGAGATGCTCGCCGCAGCCTCTTTTCCCGACTGGTATCCCTCCCACTTCCTCGATACCGCTGAGTTGAGCGCGGCACTCGGTATCGGCTACGACTGGCTCTACCCCATCCTCAGCCCACACGATAGGAACCTCGTTCGCCAGGCTTTGGTCGAGAAAGGAATGAAACCATGGATCGCCCGAATCCAATCCGGGAATGCAAAATACACCAATAATTGGGTCCAGGTCTGCCATGGCGGCGAGTCACTCGCTGCGCTCGCGCTGGCCAGCGAGGAGCCCGACCTCAGCCGCCAGATTCTCGATTACGCTCGTCCGGCTATGCAACAAATTATGCAGCTTTTCGCGCCGGACGGAGGTTTCGAAGAGGGACCGGTCTATTGGAACTATGCCACGATCTATAACGTCCTCTACCTTTCCGCATTGAATACAGCGTTAGGTACGGATTATGGTTTGTCCGACCTGCCTGGCTTTTCTGATACGGGCAACTATCGCATCCAGTCGCTTGGCCCAACCTATCTATACGCCAACTTCGGCGACGCTCACTCGGACGCCTTCCCTTCCCCCCAAATGTTCTGGTTCGCAAAGCGCTTCAATAATCCCGCATATGCAGAGCAGGAGCGCCACATAGATCAGTCTGTTGCGAGCCGGATGGACTCCCTCACCAGCCGGGAAAGCAGCCGCTTCCAGGTACTAGGAATCTTCTGGGCAGCTACTTCCCCAAAAACCGCCGAAGATCACCCGTCGCGACTTGCAGTCTTCTCGCGCGTCAATCAGGTCTACATGCGTAGCTCCTGGGAACCCAATGCCTGGTACGTCGGCTTGAAAGGTGGAGACGCCAGGGCTTCGCACGGCCATCTCGATCTTGGATCGTTCGTGCTGGATGCCGATGGTCAGCGCTGGGCTCTTGATCTTGGCCCCGACAGCTATGGCCTGCCATCCTACTTCGGCTCGCATCGCTGGGATTACTATCGCTTGAGAACTGAAGGACACAATACCCTCACTATTGATGATCAGAATGAGGAAACAAGCGGTAATGCAAAGATCATCACCACCCACAACGAAGACCACTCCCGCGATGCAGTCATCGACCTCAACAGCGCTTACTCACGGGAGCTTCTGTCTTGGAAGCGAGAATTCTTCCTCGACGACACGCATGGCCTGCTAGTGCAGGATGAGGTCGTACCAAAGTCGCCGGTTGACTTATGCTGGAACTTTCACACATCGGCCTCCATCACGCTCAGTCCTGACGGCCGCACTGCTCTGCTCCGTTTGAATGGCCAAAGTCTTCGCGCCACCATTCAATCTCCATCCGTTGGCCACTTCGAAACCGCTAGCACGGTTAGGCACGCGCCCGAGGCAAGCACCACTGGCATTACGAATCTCGTCATTCGTTTACCTGAGCAAGGGTTGCCCACGACCATCACCGTAGCATTCAGCGATCCGGAAGATCGCGCGCCAGTTCGATCCGTTGAATCCCTTTACCGGCAGGATACGCATTAGACCAAACTTTAAGCCCCAGTGACGATCTCAACGCATAGGGAGTTCTGACTTTATGAATCGA
>Ga0302315_10003887_pt1 | contig 13298 bp, 9 predicted proteins | sample III_Palsa_N3_1_FD_200532 | JGI IMG/M metagenome (GOLD analysis project Ga0302315, IMG submission 200532) | Peat permafrost microbial communities from Stordalen Mire near Abisko, Sweden - III_Palsa_N3_1 | ecosystem: Environmental > Terrestrial > Soil > Palsa > Peat permafrost | place: Sweden... | reverse complement strand
CCAGCAGCAGCTCCGCAACATCCTTGATAACGATGTCCTCCGCCTCCCCCCTGCGCGGCGTACTCCCCAGCATGCTCTTGCAGAACGGACACCCCACCGCAAGCACCTTCTCCCCCTCCGCCGAAGCCAGCCTCTCCTGCACCTCCCGGAAGCGGTTATCGGAGATCCGCTCCTCCCCCGCCTCCTCCTCCTTCCAGAACTGCGCCCCCCCGGCCCCGCAGCAAAAAGAATTCTGCCGCGTCCGCTCCAGCTCAACCGTTGCATTTCCAAGCACATGCAGCAGATTCCGTGGCGCATCGTAGACGCCATTGTGCCGACCCAGATAACACGGATCGTGATACGTAATCGTCGCCTCGGAAGGACTCGAATCGAGCCTCTTCTGACCGACCAGCATCTCCAGATACTCCGTATGATGAACGACCTTATAGTCGCCGCCGATCTGCTTGTACTCCTTGCCAATGGAGTTCATACAGTGCGGACAACTCGCCACAATCAGCTTCGGCTTCACCTCGTTCAGCGTAACAACGTTCTTATCCGCCAGCTGCCGATACAGCAGCTCATTCCCTGCCCGGCGAGCGCTGTCGCCCGTACAACATTCCTTCTTCCCCAGCACCGCGAAGTCGACCTCAGCATGATTCAGCAGCTCCACAAACGCCCTCGCGGTCTTCTGCGCCTGCGGATCGTAGCTCGCCGCGCAGCCAACCCAGTACAGAACGTCCGCAGTCGGATTCTCGTCCGTCGTCCTGACATTCAGCCCATCAGCCCACGCAAGCCGCTGCTCATGATTGATCCCCCACGGATTCTGCGCCCGCTCCATACCACGAAAGGCACTCTGCAACTGGACCGGAAACTCGCCCTCCATCATCACCTGATTGCGCCGGATGTCGATGATGTCCAGCATCTGCTCATCCTGCACCGGACAGACCTCCATGCAGGCTCCGCAGGTCGTGCAGGCCCACGCAGCCTCCGCCGTCAGCGCGAACTGCAGCAGCGGACGCGGACTCGCGCCTCCAGCCTCGAATGCAGCCTGACCGAACCCAAACGGACTTCGCTGCCCCGCCAGATCGTTCAGCTCCATCCGCTTATTGATCTCCAGCGCCGCCGGACTCAACGACTTACCCGTAGCCGTAGCCGGACACACATCCTGGCACCGATTGCACTGGATACACGCATAGGCGTCCAGCAATCGCGGCCAGCCGAGATCTTCCAGCCTCGCCGCGCCGACAACCTGCTCCTCCGACTCCAGATCCAGTGCCACAGCCGGCAGAACACCCGAACCAGCCTCACGCTCGACCAGATACTTCGCCGGCGCCATGAAGATATGCACATGCTTCGAGTAAGGGAAGTAAGCAAGGAAGGCAAGAACGCTGCCCAGCGCCCCCCAGTAACCAAAGACCCGCCACCCCTCAGCATCGCCAGAAGTGAAGAGATGCGACAACGCAGTAGCGAAGGGTTGAAATCGATCCGAACCTTCAACAGCGATCCGGGCACCCGCACCAATAGCCCGGCTGCCGACGTGAAACAGAATGAAAGCCGAGACAATCAGCGAGTCCCGCGATACCTTCGCAAGCTGTACATCCTTGTGCAGCAGTGTTCTTTCATTGAATCGAAAATCGCGACGACTCGGCAGCCCGAAGCGCCGTACCATCAGCGCAACAACGCCAAGCAGCACAAGAAAGCTGAAGACATCGGCCAGTGCGTTGTAGGTCGCACCCAGAATGTTCCCGGACGAAACAGCCAAAGGAAAGAATCCCTCAACCGCATCGACTAAATTGACCAGACCGTAAAAGACGAAGCCGTAAAAGATGAAGGAGTGAAAGACGCCAATGACAGGACGCTTCCTGAAGGTACGCTGCTGCGTCAGTGTAGTGACAACCGCATACCAGAGCCGACGGGAAAGTTGATTGAAACGAGCCTCGCCATCAGGCCTGCCTCTTCGAATCCGCAGAGAAAGCCGGTAAAAGCCCTGCATTCCCAGCGCGAGCGTCAGCAGAGCGAAGACTACGAACGCGATCTTCTGATGGAATGGCAGCATTGGACCTGCACCGCTTCGTTATTTTCGCAGCTCTTCGATGATCGCGGGCACAATTTGACCGACGTCGCCAACAATGCCGTAATCGGCGATCTTAAAGATAGGAGCCTCAGCATCTCGGTTAATCGCAACGATGACCTTACTCTTGTTCATCCCCGAAAGATGCTGAACCGCCCCCGAAATACCAACGGCGATATACACCTTCGGTTGCACCGTCTTACCCGTCTGACCGACCTGTTCGGAGTAAGGTCTCCAGCCGGCATCCACAATCGCGCGTGTCGCTCCCACGGCCGCTCCCAGCTGGTCGGCAAGACCTTCAACGTACTGCGTGAATCCCTCCGCGCTGCCCACACCACGACCACCGGAGACGACAATCTCCGCCTCAGTCAGAGAGATGCGAGAGCTACGCTCCGCGGTCTTTCCAGTAACCTGCAAACGGCGAGGAGGAAGATTCAGATCGACATCGAACTGCTCCGCCACTTCGGCACGAGGCGCGGCGGCAGCAAATACCCCAGGCTTCACACTGACCACAACAACCGGCCCACTGGCCTCAACCGTCTCCGTCACACGAGCAAGATACGTATAGTGTTCCGCAGTCAAAGCATCTCCGCTCCCCTTCAGGCTGATAACGTCTTCCAGAAGCGGCGCATTCAGCTTGATGGCGACGCGCGGACTATACTCGCGCCCGCTGCGGCTGCCTCCGATAAGAACGATACCGGCCTCGCCCTCCGTCGCGATCTGCGCCACCGCCGCAGCCCACAATTCAGGATCATACTGGGCAAGTGCCGGCAGATCCGCAACAAGAACCTGATCCGCCGCCCCGGCTGCCTCAGCCGCCACCGATGCCACGTTGCTGCCCAGAACAAGAGCTGTCACCGGGCCTTCGCGGCCGGATTCACGAGCGACCGTGACTATCTCCCATGTGCTCTTGCTGACCTTTCCATTCGTGTGCTCAACGACAATCAGAATCATGCAATCACCCGTGCTTCGTTACGCAGCAGGCCAACCAGTTCCGAAGCTGCTGCGGGAACATCCTTGCCATCGAGAATTTTGTTGCGTCGTTGTTTGACCTGAATCTCCGCGCCATTGAACTTCAGGCTCGGAGTAACGTTGAACTGCTCCAGGCTCTCTTTCCTGAGCTCTTTCTTCTTCGCCTTCATGATGTTCGGCAGCGTGGGATAGCGCGGTTCGTTCAATCCCTGTTGGGTAGTGACCACAGCAGGCAACTCCACAGTGAAGGCCTCACTTCCTTCATCCACATCGTGTTTGCCGACCAGAGTATTTCCCTTCAACTCCAGTGCGCTTGTCCATGTTGCCTGTGGCCAATTGAGACGCTCTGCCGTGGCCGCGCCCAATGCATGGCTATCCCAGTCAGCCTGCTGGCCACCGGAAAGAATCAAACTCGCTTCTTCCTGCCGAGCAACCTGAGCGACAACTTTACTCAGATCAATTGCATCCAGCCTTACATCCGTCTCCACATGGATCGCGCGATCTACACCCATCGCAAGCGCGGTGCGCAAAGCATCCTGCACTCGCGTCGGCCCAACCCCCAGAGCCACAATCTCAACATCAGTGCCTCCTTCACGCAGACGCAGCGCCTCTTCTACGCCATACTCATCCATGGTATCCATCACCAGCTTGCTGTTTTCCAAAGCGACAGTGTTGTTGCTGACATGCACGCTCTCCTCTGCATCCAGCACCTGTCGAAGGAACGTCAGTATGCGCATATATTCACTCCATCACCCTGGATCATCCTGCAGTTCTACTCAACAAATCCATCGAGCATATTAACGAGCAACCGCGGCGCCCTCTCTGAGAGGGAAGCATACTGAACAGCCATTCAGAAAGTCAACGCGACCTGCTCTTTCCAGCCAGAACGTCCGGAATTGCATCGCTTCCTGATTCACGCAAGCTCCTGGAAAGCAGAATCGACGATCTAAACTTTGAGCCCGATCAAGCGCATTAGTTCAATTCCATTGCTTTTAGTAACGACTCCGTCACGAAGTTTGAAGTCGAACTTCATCCTTCCATCCGCGATCTCATCCTGCAGATGAACGTTGTGAAGATGGCCTTCCGCGAGTACACCAATGTTCGTCAGAGCCAGGTCGTGCGTGCTGATCATGCCAATGGCGCCACTCGCCAACAAAGCCCGCACAACTCCTTCGGCTCCGATGAGCCGATCTTTTGAGTTTGTGCCTTGCAACAGTTCGTCCAGCAAAAAGAGAACCGGAGGATGATTTTCTGCAAGATCGCAGATATGGCGCAGACGGGTAATCTCAGCATAAAAGCGCGAGCTGCCCTCCTGCAGCGAATCGTTGACAAGAATGCTCGCACCGATTCGTAATGGTGATATTTGCAAATGAGAGGCTCGTACCGGGGCGCCCGCCATCGCAAGAATGGTATTGATGCCAACCGCCCGCATCAGGGTACTCTTGCCGGACATATTAGAACCGCTAACGAGTAAAACTCTGGTCTCTCCACAGATATTGACATCGTTGCGAACGCATCGTTCGGCTGCGATCAGGGGATGACCAAGGCCGACAGCACTGAAGCAGGGAGAACCTTCGGCAACCTCCGGGAACGGATCGCTCGGGTGCTCATAGCTGTAGCCGGAGAGAGAGAGCAGCGCCTCCACCTCGCCCATCGCCCTGAGCCAGGAGGGGACTGCACTCCCATGGGCACTGCGCCAGGCCTCGGCCGCGTAGGCTGCCTGTACGGTATAGAGCAAAGGTATATCGAGCGCTCGCATAATCGGATTTTCAAGCGAGCGAATATATTCGACGATAGTTTGCAGTTTGTTGATGGCCTGCGAGCCGGCAAGATGGTGTGAGGAAAGCTCCACCTTGATCGTCTTCATGCGCGGCGTCTCAAACTCTTCGCACTCCATCCGGGCAAGCAGCGACGAAAGCAGTTGCAGATCTTCCAGTGCGTGCTCGGTTGCGTGCAGAACCTCAGCAGTACGCTTATGCAGAGAGGCTGTAATGATGGTTTCAACGATAACAATAGCGAAAAATGGTGCCTTCGTTCCCGTCTCTGCCCAAACAACAGCAGTCACTATCGCCGAGATAGCAAGGAAAAGAGAAAACCAGCGAAGCCACTGCCGAGCAAGCCGATTAGGAGCTTCGGCCCATTGTGTCAGCGCTTCAGGATGCACACCGACGCGAAGATCTTTGCCGAGAATCTCCATATCCTCTCGAAGATCCAGCTTGCCGCGAAGTTCAGCAACTGCAGCCTGGCGTTCGCTGATCTCCTTCACTGACGCCGGGGACAGCAACCAATGCGCCAGCGCGTCTTCGCCCATGCGTGTACGTGCTCGAGAGAGAAGCTCGAACAGGCTTCCTCTGCCGAAGAGATCAAGATCGTTCGCGTAGAGGCTCGAAGCGAAGTCGATGTGTTCACCACTCTGACCAGTGCCGATCCAGCGATCTTCGATGCGCGCCAGCCCCTTACGATAGACCTCCACAGCGCGCTCAGCATAGGAGCGCCTGCGCAAAACTCCTGCATGAAATACGGCGAGCGCCACGAACAGAAATAACGGAATCAGCAACCACCAGCCTGAAAAAGCATCTCGCTCAAAGGACCACCACGCAGCAATCAGAGCTGCGATGACGAGTAGAAGGCGAACATTGCCAAGGCGAATGTGTATCTTTTCAAAGTCCGCGACCTTTGCTTCGCGAATCTGCTGGCGCTGCTTATATTCTTCGGAGGGGGACAAACCAGGGAGAGGCACAGAGGTATTATCACTCACCCGTCACCTGACTCGGGTCCGCACGGACCCGAGCCGACGGAAGACATCTCCGAGAGACAGCGTCAGGTCGTGCTGTGGCTTTCGTCGAGTGTATTCGAAGCAGCGATTCTGGAGTACCACTTCGCAGAATCCTTGACGAAACGGCGCTGGGTTGGAAAGTCGATATAAACCATCCCGAAGCGCTGTGTATAGCCTTCTGCCCACTCGAAGTTATCAAGGATCGACCAGGAATGATAGCCGCGCACATCAGCGCCATCCTTCATTGCACGAGCAAGCTCTCTCAGGTGTTCGCGGTAGAAATATATGCGACGCTCATCCGCCACCCTTCCGCTCGCATCCGGGTAGTCTCCATACGAGCAGCCGTTCTCCGTAATCTCGATAGGCCGCTTGTAGTCCTTCGCAACTCGCATGACGATGTCGTACATGCCCCGGGGATAGACCTCCCAGCCCATATCGGTGATAGGACCTTCTCTTCCATTAGTGACCTCAAAACCCATCGCGTCGTAGGAGGGCTTGACCGGCACCGGATAAGTAAGAGCCGAAGCCAGTCTGCGGAAGTAGTAATTGACACCAATCCAGTCCAGTGGCGCCATCATTCGTTTGTCATCGCCGCTTTGAAAACCCATGGCTTCGAAGGGAGTACCGTGAACAAAGGCTTCAGGGTAACGGCCACGTAACGCCGTCTCCAGGAACCACACATTATTGAAGGCATCGAAACGCGATGCGGCGGCTGCGTCTTCGTGCGATGCGGTAAGTGGCGCAACCGGAGACATACTGAACGCAGAGCCGACTCTTGATTTGGGCGCAATGGCTTTGATGGCCCGAAAAGCGTCGCCCTGAGCCAGATTTACCGTGTGCGCCGACTTCAGAAACAGATCGAAGTCGTTCTTTCCTGGCGCATGGGTAAACTGTCCATAGCCAAGATAGGTGAAGACCCACGGCTCATTAAAGATAGCCCAGGTTTGAATACGATCGCCGAGTGCTTTGATAACGATCTCGACATACTCTGCGAACCTGGCCGCGGTATCACGGTTAGGCCATCCACCTTTGTCTTCAACCCACTGAGGAAGATCCCAGTGATACAGCGTGCAAAGAGGTCGCATCCCTGCAGCCACTACGGCGTCGGTAAGACGCTTGTAATAATCCAGCCCTTTTACGTTCGGCGCTCCCTGCCCTGATGGTTGAATGCGCGGCCACGCGATCGAGTAACGGTAGCTGCGAAGATTCATCTGCTTCATGATGGCGATGTCTTCGGGGTAGCGGTGGTAATCGTCACAGGCTATGTCGCCAGTCCATCCACCTTTTACGCGGCCCTGGGTATGGCTGAATCGATCCCATATGGATTCGCCCTTTCCATCGAGGTTCCATGCGCCTTCCACCTGATAAGACGCCGTCGCACAGCCCCATAGAAAATCTTTTGGGAAGGTGACCTGACCTGGCGTGAAGGAATGACCGGATTCAGGTGCGGGATATGGCAGAGCGGATGCACCAGCGATTTTTGGCAATGCGGCGGCGGCAGCCCAGGCTGAGGTTTGAGTGAGAAAGCTGCGACGATTCATGGTCAGGGCGTCTCCGGAGGATGGTGGTTACATCTGGGCAGGCGATTGTGGAAGAAAAAAAACAGAGCGATGGAAATGCAATTTTACAGGGGGTTTTGGCAAAAACGCGTGTCAAAACGTGGTGTTTTGATGGTCAATTTGTGGTGTTTTGTGTGGTTATTGTGGCGTTTTGATGTCATCTGTTTTGGCGCTGAAAAATGTGCCAGATTTTTTGAAAATTTTTATGGAGACAAGGGAGAGGTTAAACGGCAGCTCTGAGGCTGCTCGCTTTGAGCAAGGCAAAGGCGGCCCGGCGGCGAAGAAAGTTCGTCTCTTCGCCGCCGGCCGGGTTGGTGCTTTGGGTTAGAACTTCACTTTGAGGACGAACTGATACTGCCGTGGATTGTAGTTCGGATCGGTTGCCGTAATCTGACCAAAGCTGGCGTTACCGAACTCCTGATTTGAGGTGTTGTTATTCCCAATGAAGAAGTTCGGCGTGTTGGAGATGTTGAACGCCTCGACACGGAACTGCACGGTGGCACGTTCGGTGACCGGGAAGTCCTTGAAGATGGAGAGGTCGACGTCGCGGAAGTGGGGCCCGAAGATTGAGTTGCGCGCTGTATTGCCAACCGTTCCGAGGGGTTGAGGAGCGAAGGCTGCCGTATTGAAGAACTCCGACAGGGTCTTGTGACCGAGGCGAGGATCCGTAATAGTGTTTGGCCGATCCGCTCCGTTGGCGTTCTGCGGGACTGCACGATTGTTGTAGCCATAGGCCGTGGGGGTTGGAGCACCGGGACCGCTGTCAAGAGGATTGTCAGCGCCCTGACCGGATTCGACGATTGAGAAGACCTTTCCGGTCTGCCAGAGCGCGATCATGTTCGCGTCCCAGCCGGAGAGGAATGCTTTTTTGAGACCGGTGAACTCCTTGCCGTACTGAAGCTCGTAGTTGACCGAGAGAGCGAAGCGGTTTTGGAGGTCGGTATCCGTGTTGCCGTATTCAATCTGACGGATGTTGAATGGATTGGCGTTGCTCCAGCCCTGATCGCCCTGCTGAGAGAAGCTGCTGGTGTCGGCCAGCCCCTTGGCCCAGGTGTAGTTCGCATCGAAGGCCAGGCCATGGGTAAATCGGCGCTGCAGGGAGGCCTGCAGGCTGTTGTAGTTCGAGACACCACCGGTTGCGAGATAGCTGATGTTGCCCAGGTTGGGAAGAGGACCGCTAAGCGGGCGTACTCCACCGACGGGATTTCGCGCGCTTCCTACTGGGTACAAGGGGTTGTACGGCAGCGCCTGGTTGACGTTGTTGATCGATTCCGGCAGATGCTGGCCGATGTTGCCGACGTAGCCGAGGACGAAGACGTTGGCGCCAAACTGCTGCTCAACCTGCAGATTGAATTGCTGGATGAGAGCGTTTTTGAAGTTGACCTGTTCAGCTACAAACGAAAGGCCCGGGATAAGGGTGAGGTTGGCGAGTTGGGCTGCTGTCGGGGCCGAAGGCTGGATGATTCCCTGACTGAAGTTTCCGTATTGACCCTGAAGGGCGCAATCAGGGTTTTGGCCAGCCGGGAGACTGCCATTATTTACGTACGTTTCAATCTGGACGGCGAGGGTGGATTGGCAGGACGGCGAGTTGACGGAGGTGAACGGAGCGTTCTTGAGGTCGCCGTTCGAGGTGTAGTTGTCGGGGAAGTAGCTGAGTCCGTAACCGCCGCGGATGACGGTTGTGGGCCGTGGCGAGAAGGCAAAACCGACACGAGGAGCTACGTTGTTGTGCTGAGTTGGGATTCCCGCTGTATCGCTGACGCCGTTCACGCCAGCGATCTTCAGTGCACTGGATGTGGCCGAGGCAGGGTTGGAGAGCGCCTCCAGGAAGTCATAGTTCGAGATGTGGTTATGCGCTTCGGTGAAGGGGGTAAAGATCTCGTAGCGCAAGCCATAGATGACCGTCAGCTTCGGACTGACCTTCCAGCTATCCTGCGCAAAGAAACTCGGCTCCCAGCTGCGGTAGTCGGGGGGGGTGATGTTGAAGTTGCGGCTCTGGCTGTTGTAGGCACCGAGCAGGGCCGAGGCTATCTGGTTGTTCTGCGTGGCCAGCTGGTTGCCAGAGACGCTGTCGGTTGTCAGATTGAACTGGAACTGGCCGACCGCGGAGGCGCTTTGCACGTTACGAGCCTGCCTGCGCATCAGGCCTGCCCCAAGTTTGATGTTGTGGTTGCCCTTGGTCCAGCTGACAGTACCTGCGTATTGGAAGGTATTGTCGATGTCCTGCAGGGGAACGTACGCGCCGTCTCCGATATCGCCGAAGGGTCCGAGCAGGAATGGGGTCAGCGAGTTGGCATAGGGACTGAAGCTGGTCATGGCCGCAGGGAAGCCAACGGTCTGATCGGCGTTGATGCCGTAGTTGAGCGGAAGGGAGAGGTTGTTGATGCGGGTGAACCCGGCTCTAAGGTCGAGCAGGAGGCTTGGGCTGAAGATGTGGGTGTAACCCAGTTCGTACTGCTGGGCAATATCGGTGGCGGGACCGTCGAAGTTGTACCTGCCGCCGCTGATCTGAAGTCCATTCACAGTTCCAAAGTTCGCCGGGGTAAAGGTATCCACGCTGTTATAGGAGAAACGCGCGAAGAGCAGGTTACTGTCGTTGATCTTATGATCGACCCGGGCGTCGTAGGTGTTGTAGTTCTGGGTCTTGTTCGGGCTGATGGTGAAGTTGCTGGAGAGGTTGTTGCCTCCGGCGCAGGGCTGCAACGGTGCATCTCCGCAGGTCGGCGCGGGGAACAGCTTCAGATAATTCAGCGCGACCTGATTGATGGGTACTTTGCCGGCGGTCGCGGGAATCAGTCCGTTATATGCCTGAAGAGTGCCGTTGGACGCTGACAACAGCGCCTGAGGCGATCCGCCGTTGAGACTGTGGATGTCGTTGTACTCGGCGATGGTTGGTACCGTGCCGGTATCGGTGACGCCCGCAACCTGACGGTACCCTTCATAGTCGAAGTAGAAGAAGGTCCTGTCGCGGAAGATGGGTCCGCCGACGCTGGCGCCATACTGGTTCTGGCGCAGTTCGGGCTTGCTTCCGGTGTTCTGGAAGAAGTTGCGGCCATCGAAGATATCGTTGCGGAAGTACTCGTAGACAGAGCCATGGAACTGGTTCGTTCCAGAGCGCGTGACGATGTTGATGACACCACCAGCGGTACGACCAGCCTCCGGGGCATAGCTGTTGGTCTCGACCGTGATCTCCTGGATGCCTTCAACGTTCGGCTTCACTCCGATCGATCCGATGACGCGTTCGTTATCGTCAATTCCATCGACCACCCAGTTGTTGAGGCTTTCGTCCTGTCCGTTGACGGAGAGGCCGGCGGCGTTGGTGCGACGATCGTCGGGGCGGCCACCGCTCGAGAGTCCGTTGCCTGCGCCTGGGTTGGCGCCTGGAACAAGGGTCACGAGCTGAACGAAGTTACGGCCGTTCAACGGGAGGTCCTGCACTGCCTTCGCCGTCACAGTTGAGCTTACCGTCGCGCTGTCCGCCTGAAGCAGTGGCGTGCTTGCGGTCACTTCGATGACGGTGCTCTCTGAACCCAGCGTCAGGTGAACGTCGTTGCGGGCCCGGTCGCCGGCTTCAACGGAGAGGTCTTGGGTTATCGACACCTCAAAGCCGCTGGCCTTCACGTTAACGGAGTAGTGTCCGACCGGCAGGAGAGTGAAGTTGTAATCGCCGGAACTATTGGAGGTTGTCGTGCGCTTCTCGTTTGTCCCGAGGTTGTTGAGGACGATTGTCGCGTTCGGGACGACGGCACCGGTGGCATCGGTTACGGTTCCAAGGATGTCGGCGGTGGTCAGCTGTCCGAAGGCAGCCGAGGTAAAGAGAAACATGAGCGCTACAAGGAAAGCCGGGAGCCTCCATGTCTGAGAGATTGTGCGTCCGCACTGGCCTATGCGGTTCTTCTGCTTCGTCATTTCGTATTTCATTGCGTTCTGTCCTCCAGGTGCTTTATTGAAACGTTTTAGGTCGTGTACTCTTCTGCTCTGATGTTGTTGGCAGGAGATTTGTAGAAAACTGCTTGCTCAACACTTAACCTGAACTCTGTTGCTGGGATTTCTCGCTGGAAGGTGCGTCCTTAGGCAAAAACTGCTTTTCGTCAATTGATTCAAACGTTTGAGTAAAGGGAAGAATGTGAATCTTCCTCGGCTGAGGATTTTGCGCGATATGGTTGCCTCTTGTCAAGAAGTGTTTTGGGCAGGGAGACGACCTCGCTATCCCTGATAAAACCTTTTAGTAGATGCGGTCGTACCAATTTTCCATGTCCTGGACTTTCCCCAAAGTGTCATGTGCGACATGGCGTCACTGTAGCCAAATAACAGACTGCAGATTGACCTATGAGCATCTACTCTCTGAAATGGTCTGACAAAAGGATGGTGAAATGTCTGTCCATTAAATTCAGCTTTGGGGAGCCGAAGCTGAATTTGGAGCGTCGTTCTGAGCAATGCGCTGCAACTGGGTCAACGCTGCGATCTGACCGATCCGGGTGCAGTGGCTGGCTGTCGAATGGTCGTAATCAACCCCAGAGCGTAAGTATCTTACTCCGCATGGTCCTGCGCTGCTTAAAAATGCAGAGAAATCAGTCGCGGTTATAGTTCAGCCTTTGGCTACCCCGCCAGATGACGATGCAAAAGATATTCAAACGCCAACAGGACCAGCGTAACGATGGAAAGCACGAACTGTAAGCGTTCAGAGCGCTTCTGTCTGGAGGAGAGGGGAACTCTGCGCCACTGTGCCGAGGGTCGTTCCCTTAGCCGTTTGATCTGCCACAACGCAAGAAGATTGATGATGGCGCCCACCAGCGCGATGACCATCATGGGTATGCGAATAGCATCGGCGTGGAATTTGAATACCGCTGGCCAGACACCGCCGGCCGCGGCGAGAGAACCAAGTCCAATGGCAACCCGGATGCCGTTTACCGCCAGAACAGCGGCGCATATATTCTGCAGCAGTGCAAAGCCAAAGCTCGACCAGTTGAGCGCTCGCAGGACTTTTCTGTTGTCGGCTGCAGGCGTGGAAAGACTCGATGAAACTTCAGTCTGATTCGAAGGCATGACGATAACTCCGGTGAAATAGCTTCAGGCGTGCAGAAGGTACTGCCTGCCTGTCGAAGCAGGAGAGCCGTCGAAGCACTGTTGCGGATTGCAGGGCCGGAAGAATGCAGTGATTCCATGGACCGATAGAAGAAGAATTGGAGTGTTGGCTGTCCTCAGGAGAGAAACCCCATATGCCACAAATTATTTTGCACCCCTTGTAACCCTGAGCCCTGCTTCAACTCTAAGATTACATCGGGCTGGAATATCCTGCAGTCCGCATCCTTAAGGAGGATTTTAATATGAAGAACTCCATGAAAGCTCTCATGGTCGGTGCCGCTATCTCTGGACTGTTTGTCGGGACCACACCATCCCTCCACGCATCCACACCTTCCAGCGCCAGTCCCGCCACCGCATCCGTCGGTCAGGCTGCTTATACCGCGTCTGCCGATCAAACAAAGGAAAAGCATGCCTGCAAAGGTCAGAACTCCTGTAAGGGCCAGGGCGCTGACGGAAAGAACTCCTGCAAGGGCAAAGGCAGCTGCGCAACAGACGGCTCCAAACCTGGCGGACACTAGCCACTATCCTGCAAATCAGTGGGGGATGGAGTTGCTGCGACTCCTCCCCTTTTCTATATCGATAATCGAGGGTGATTTTTGGTGCTGTCGGCTATCGCGGTCAGCAGCCTTATGAGAAGTGTTGCCTCACGTCAAGCCCATCCCAAAGACATAAAGTAACGTTGGCAGGTTCCATGGAAACATTGAAAAATTTCTATGAAAAATTCGAGCATTGGATGGCGTATGGCAAATCTCCTCTGCTGCTGATCGTCCGGCTTTACTGGGGAGGGCAGTTTGCGCAAACCGGCTGGGGCAAGCTGATGAGCCCGCCAGTAGGTTTTTTTACAAGCCTGAACATT
>Ga0302315_10003885_pt1 | contig 13299 bp, 13 predicted proteins | sample III_Palsa_N3_1_FD_200532 | JGI IMG/M metagenome (GOLD analysis project Ga0302315, IMG submission 200532) | Peat permafrost microbial communities from Stordalen Mire near Abisko, Sweden - III_Palsa_N3_1 | ecosystem: Environmental > Terrestrial > Soil > Palsa > Peat permafrost | place: Sweden... | reverse complement strand
TGTAGAGTTCAGAACAGTTGTTGCCATTACTACTGCTACTACTGCTAATATTAACTATAACAGTGAGAATGTTTTCACTCTCACTGCTACCAATTTTCATTTTAACAGACTGTATCTGCTGTTAACTCTAGCAAGTAGCTTGACTAGATAAATTGGCTAGATAGATTGACTAGATAGATTGACTAGATAGATTGACTAGATAGATTGACTAGATAGATTGACTAGATAGATTGACTAGATAGATTGACTAGATAGATTAGATCTTCTACAGTAGTCACTACCTCAAAGATGTGAGAGAGACTGGCTAAGTCAGTGTACAAGAAACTGAACTTCATAAGTTTGACAGAAACAATGATTGACATTGAAGCACCGCCACCATCATATAGTGCTACCGCTACCACTACTACTACTGCTGTGGTAGTGGTGGTGGAACAAGTTGGTGAATCATCATCGCCATCTTACAGTGCTACCACTACTACTACTACCACTACTACTACTGGTGTGAGCCAGTTTGGTGAGCTACCACCAAACTACTGGGAGGCGATAGCAGCGGTACCAGTCGTTGGTGACATAATACCTACTCGTTTTGTCAGAGAGGAAAGACGTGCCGAGAAGCAAAAGAAGACTAAGACGTTTACCACCAGTCTTATTACTATAGTATCCATCTTCTGTATCGTTTGGGGTTCACTGTACATCCACGATGATTGTGAACGCATGCTGGCTATTTGGTTGGTTGTCTATGGCTCAACCACTCTTGTTTCGTCTCTGCTGTCTGCTCATGCTATCCGTGTTGGTAAGAAGGAGATCAGTAATAAAGAGACAGTATTGGGAAGTCTAGTATCCGTCTTCAACTTCTGTTGGTGGATTGTGGGAGCTGCTTGGGCCTACAACATGAAGGTTCATGGCTTTACTAGCTGTCCCGAACCTCTGTTCTTGGCTGTCTTCTGGATAGTTACCACTGGCTTCATTGCACTTGCTCTTGTTGTTGCCCTTGCGTTTTTCTCGATCCTTGCAGCAGCAGTTCTGACTGTATGTGTAGCAGTTAGAGCTGCTGGCCGCTAATATTTCTATTGTTACCTATATCACCTCTACTACCGCTACTGCTACTAACCCTATCTGTGTTGCAAGCCTAACTTGCAACTGTTTTCAAAGAGGTCTGACATTGACATGTTACAGAACTACGTGCTGATGCTCTTAACTTACCAGGATCTACTTACACTAACATCATATTCGGAACAAGTTTTGTCATGGTAACTTGTAAATTGATAGATTAATCAAAAGTAGACAAAATGAAAACTACCCATCTAGACTGTTACAAATAGCAAGAGGCAAGGAGTTGTCGTTGTAATATGTCTAATCCAAAGGTTGATAGTAAAGAATCACTCCCGGCTGATACTAGTTTTAACCAACTAGCTGCTTCACCCCGTGCTGAAGTTGGTACCGATAGGATCAGAGGTTTAATTGAGCTTGTTATTTTACCCCATCCTAGACTTTCCCTCCTATCTCTTATACTGCTGTTGGTTGGTGGTGTTTGGGCTCTGATGCTGAACTCGAACACAGCAGCTACTGCTGCTGTTAATACCGCTACTAGCAGCCACAAGGCAGATCCTGCCCTCGAAAGGGTACCCCTGCCACTGTCACTGCCACTTTCTGGTAACCTTGGCTGGGACAAGATAAGTTATGATGGTGAAGTAGTTAAGTTCGAATCTAGCTATCTGGACTTCAGTCTCAATGAGACATTACTTAGTTCATCAGTGATTAACTTCAAGTCTCGCTGGGCTATTGAGTTCTTCGAGGACTATGTGGTTGTCAGCACGTGGAGTTCGTTGGTCACCATGGGTTTTGATATCATTAGTGTTACTAGCACTGATGATGCCGGTACGACTATCAACAGCAGTAAACCTGTACTCAAGTGGCTCAGAGTTTGTGACAGGCAGCGTGCAGGCTACAGACATGAATGTCTTACTAGTGAGAGGAGTAGCAACTTCAAAACTCGCGTCTATGACTGTGATGCTGACAGTTGTGGTGAGGTCTACAGCCAACTAAACTATCGACTGAGACCTCATCAGTCTAGTAAAACTTGGTATGCTGAGCAGCTGAACAGACTCGCTAAGGTTGACGCCGACAAGCAGCTTCAGTCTCAACTTAAGTCTGTTTACGATCTCTAACCGCCCAACTCTACTCATGTCCATTACAACTTAGAGTTGTAATAGTAAGAACACGACACTTAATATAAGTAGTAACTGCCACAACTTGGAGTCGTAATAGTAGGAACACGACATCTAATATAAGTAGCAAAAACAGAAGTTCTATTATGAACCCTATTGTAGTACGAACTTATAGTAGTAAGTTCGTCTATTATGATCCTCGTTACAACTTAAAGTTGTAATAACAAGAGCTGGATTTCAACCATGGAGTCTACTATGAGTCTAGCCTGTAGTGGTAAAAATAGCATTTCAACCACTAGCAATCACTACGACTCCAAGATGTAGCGATAAGAGTATATGCAGAATTTGAGTACTAGCAGAGTTTGAGTACTAGCAGAGTTTGGTTATCTCAGATAACCAACTTAACAGTGACAAAACAGTGAGGTCTTAGCTGAGCCTGGAGAACTAACATTACTCCATCAACTTATTTGTCTTGACAGAGCAACTTTAGAGTCCGCTCTGTGGCCTGTGCCTGTCTGACAGATTCCGCCTTCTTCTTTTCCAGGTCATACCAAGGATAGATATTAACCCAATCCTTCATAGCTTCTACTTCTCTCTCATATCGATGAGTACATGCAATCCTGCAGTGGTGTACCGCAACATGACCATGCCAGATCAGTGCATACTTATAGTCTTGATCACTATACCACTTACCTACATCTCGAGAGTTTGTCTCCTTAATGAAGGCATGGGTAATCTTCAGGTCATCAACTGTCTCAGCTCCATCAGCGAAATGGATACAGAAATAGTAGGAGTAACACGGTTTAAGGTTGAACTCCATATAGGTTCCCTCGATTTTAGGTTTTGCTGACTTCGAGATAGTTAGAACATCTGTAAGCTTTAGGCTCTTGCGTTCTACAAACATATCAAAGACGAAACTAAAGTCGTCGTTCTTGATGGTAATAACCCGAGTGTCGAATGTGAAGTCGGCATTGCCGTACTTGGCAGTGACAGTAGTATATTTGATAATCTTATTGTCATCAGGAACAACAGTACTGACTGTTGATTCATAGGCTGGCGGCGGTAGCGTCGCTACTGACGTAGTTGAGCCTCTTCTTTGACTATCGGCCTGGGCTTCATCAGCCTTCTCATCAGCAGCGCTATGCTTGCTAAAGCGATCAAACAGCTTCTTGAGCATGTTTACATGACTTGGAGAGGTTAGAAATTAATGTCAAATTGTATTAACTAATACAAGTTCAAAAGTTTGAAACTTTAGATAAAGAGTAAACTTACTAAGCCTAAGAATGTTTTCTCAAAGATTCGTTTCTCGACTGACTGGTAATTTTGCTCTGCTTAGAGTTGTTAATAGTAGAGCTGGTACAGTTAGGCACGCCAGTAACATCACCAGTGGACAGCCACACACACTGAGGGCCAAGTATAAGATGTTGAATCCTGAAGATCGGGCTCTAGTTCGTGGGCTAATCGGGGCCGGTGTGGGCCTGAGCTTCTGCACGGGTTACGACTGTTATCAAGCAGTGACTGATGAACGCTATCGCTGGGACGGTTTTGAAGTCTTCATCAAGTCCTTCGCTGCAGCTATTAGTGGCGCACTTCTCACTGCTACCTTCCCATATGGACCAGCTGTTGCTGGCCTAGTCTCTACCCCTTACTTCATTAGCGAGTGGCAGAGATCAGAGAAGGAGAGTGACCACTGGCTCCGTGCCATACGTCGATAACAACCACTACGCTTGTCCGTACAGACACTAGTTACTATCCCAACTTTACCACACCACGCCTTACCAGACCACTATTACTCTGACTATTAATAACTAGTGTGGTATGAGAATGTTGTTACTCTGACTATTGACAGTTAATACTGTATGAGAATGTTGTTACTCTGACTATTAACAGTCAATACTGTATGAGAATGTTGTTACTCTAAGTAACAGCTGTAAACCTGTTCATAAACAAAAACCCTATCTCAACTAGTTGTTATTGATACTGCTGTATTGGTTAGCTACACTAATTTAGTGGCCATGTTTAGAGTATAACTATAACCAGGGTAGTTGTTATAACTATAACCAGAATAGCTGTTATAAAGATACTAACTAGTATTGATAGGTTTACTTACTTACTGTTCTAGGAGTGTTGTTAACACGTAGATACCCTAAACACCCTCAAGCGCAGATCTACTAATAGTGGTTTTTGTGTTCAAAACACAAAATTTCAACTTGCTACTACTACTACTGTTACTACTACTGTTACTACTACTGTTACTACTACTGTTACTACTACTGTTACTACTACTACTGTTACTACTACTACTGTTACTACTATTACTACTACTATTACTACTACTGTGACACCGGCAACAAAACTTACTCGTCATGCAGTAGACCCTCAGCTAGACTAAGCTGCATTTTGGTGTCCAACTCCAGATAACCGTAGACAACCATGGTCTGAATCAGAGTCAGGTAGTGGATAGCAACGTTGTAGCCTGCTACTACTACTGCTACTACTACATCAGCTGGCAGGTACAGAGGTAGCTTAAGGAGCACAGTGGAGACAGTCACAGTACCATCATAAGCTAGGATAACATTGATTATCGGCCAAAAATTCTCTGTCAGCACTACTGGACCATGGTCATGATACAATCGTGTGAAAGCTTTGTCACGACCAACACTATCAATGATCATCTCCATCACTCTGGAGCGTTCTAACACGCCAGAACCGTTATCAAGATCACATAAAACAGCTTTGCACAGGTCTTCGACATCAATACCATGAACACCGTAGTTGTGTCTTGTCACACACTCTCTCAGCGTCTCAAACAGAGTAACATCATCAATAGCTGTAGTAGTGTTAGTACAGTCTTCAGATATGACTCTTACCTTTTAAGTGTTCGATACCATGCAGTAACTTCAAACTTCAACATCGTTGGCGTTGTCACTAAGTGACAAAAGTTGGAACTTATAAGAAGCGCAGTTAGATTACTATCTGATAGATATTAGATATCAAACACGTCTGACAGTTGTCATACCAGATGACACTAAACTTCGTTTACATCGAGTCTATTAAATGTGAAACTAGATAATTAAGTGGTGAACTGGCTAAGGGTAGCAAAAGTTGTTTCTACAGTCATGTCGCAACAGTCAACACCAGCAACCCAACAACATCATCTGACTCTACATAGTTGTCAGACTCTACACAGTCAGCAGCAGTCTACTGAGTCGACAGCGAAGCATCAACAAGAACGGACAGGACAAACCGAAGGTACCTCTGTCTGTTCGACAGACATCGATCCAGTCATGTGCCAATTCGAACAGATTTTAGGGCCAGCCTCGTACAAAGAACTGTTGTCGACCAATGATGTGTTTCACAGCCTCTTCCCGCCGGGTTTTGAAAAGTACTACTTGGTTGGTGACCTGCGGTATGGTGATGTGGTTGAAGGGCATACCTCAGTCGTATCTGATGGACAGGGTCACCTCCGTGTAACTGTGAGGGGTGGCTTCAAGTTATTAAACGTTGTTATCGATGATGAGGATGGTAACCCTATTCCCTTCGAGCGGACACCACTGACCAAGTTCCAGATTGAGGCTGATTTTATCCATGACAGTTCTGGTCATATGGTTATGCATGGTGAATATGTCTGCATGACTTGGGATAATCTCCATACTCGACCTCACAACTGTGTCTGTTCAATCGAACAAGCCATTGTTAAAACCAACCAAGTTGTAGTGGCGATCAATCTCAGTGTTGATGAGATCATTCTGCATACTAGTCCTGACTTCAACTTGTGGTCTCCGCTTGAGCGTGACCCTGCTGTCAGCAATGTCACCGATGTCATGTCTGCCATATTAGAAAGGTGGCCCGAGCTCAATCCTCACACTGGTCGTAACTCTTGTGAGCGTCTTACCACCGGTGGTCTCAACCTGGGGCTGTGGCCTGATGTCGCGTGGGAACGCAGAATTCTCAGAGCTAGCAATTTGGCTATTCGACTTCAACTACGACAGTTGACTCCTGATAACTAACAGTTGTTATGTTCGGTAGAACTATTGATCACAGCAGTATTATTATTATCATTATTATATGGAAACATCTATCTGTAACATTATGTTACAGATTACAAGGAGTAAGATTACAAATTATCTGCGATGTTGAAGTCTCTATCTGTTAGTAGGGTCTAGGACTACTACACCACTATTGTGCTGTCAGCAATGATGTTCTAGTCCTAACTTCTAACTCCAAACTCTATCTTTAAACTCTGTCTTTAAACTCTGTCTTTAAACTCTGTCTTTAAACTCTATCTTTAAACTCTGTCTTTAAACTCTAACCAGTTTGATTACTAACAAGCTTGTTACATGACAATCATGTAATGCATGCTATTATGAACTCGAGTAGTGTGTGAGTATTGTAATGATAATATCTCTTACAATCAATTATGTGTAGAATGTTATATTCACGACCATTGTAAACCTAACAGAACTTTAACAACATAACTCTCAATCACTACAGTATAACCAAGTGACACGCTATCAGACTTAGGCTGTAATACCTATGATAGTTGGGAACTAACAACAATAACTACTACCACTTAAGTTATTGTAACTGCTACAGGTTTACATCTCTGAGATGTAAGTACTAGTGGTAATGACTACTCATCTGCTGGTTTACAGCCCCAGCTGATGATATTAATAACTAGACTAATCTAATTATTATGACAGCTGATGGAATTACAACTTGTACTACTAGTGTATCCCATCCTAACCATAATTACACTCGAACAGTCTAAGCCACAGCAGCTACAAGTTAAAATTGGATGATATAAAGTTGGGTGATATAAAGTTGGGTGATATAAAGATATATAACTCGTCATGTCATATCAACTGGAAGACTACGACAGTGAAATTAATCACCAGTTTAGTGTGCGTGAGACACACAAGACTAAACCGTTGCTAGAGATCGATAGTTTCATGATCTCTTTAATTATTGGCGTGATCATAGCTATAACGCTAGCTCTGTTATTAGGTATACTGTTTAACCTTGTTGTCCCAAGACAGAACTTGGCCTCAACTGACATTACTAATGCAGTAATAATCCTGTACTTGCATGTTATTGCTCTAACCGTCGTAACAGCAGCAGCTACCCTCTTCTTTCTTAAGATCTTTGGACAACGACTATCTACCTATTTCACCCTCAACATCTTCGTTGTTATCCTATTCTTGACCCAACAACAGATCTTTGTCCGCCTATCTTTTATTACCCGTCATATATTTGGTATACAACTATCCACTCCTAGTGACGTCAATAGGTGAGGTGATGAGTGATCTTTACCCCTCGTCAATGACTCTTGTCTCACAAACAACATTACACACTGCACACTGCACACTGTTATAATTAAGCTAAAATGTCACTGTCTATACAGTTGTTTTTAAACAAGAGATTACAAGACAATCTTGTAGTCCAATATTACCTATTATAGCCTGCGGCTGAACAGGTCAAGAGATGTTTAGTGACAAGGTTTCAATAACAAAGTCACAAGAGAAAGGAAGGAAGGAAGGAAGGAATAGATGGAAAAAAGTTGTTAGTCTGACTGATATGATAGCTGGTAGAACCACAGGTCTGTAATGCTAGTATACTTAATCATAATATCAACATGGTCGTCATGATACTCTGTGATAGTATCCATTATTTCCGCATCGATAGTACTATAGTCAAACTCCATCCGTTTATAATAGAAGTTGAAACAGGCCCGGTAGAAGTTAGGATCCTTAACAACTACCGACCTGAGTCTCTCGACAAAGTCCTGATGTTCCTCGTAGTACAGAGGTTGATAACCGAACTTCTCATAGAAGGTTGGCTGACCTAGTACTAACTTAACAACCGATAACTCTATGTCGGTGCCAGCTAACATGGCTGAGTCTAACAGCTTTACAACATCAATATGTAAGCAGTGGGCCAAGACAGACATGAAGAAGACTGTGTCACTGCCAGTAGCTAGCCGAGTTGGAAGTTGTGTGTTGGGATTGGCTTGAATGAACAGTTCACGACTTTCGGCGTAGCTACCTAACTCCAGATACCAACCCGAACTAGTATGGTTGAGATAGCAGCAGCGAATATCTTCACTGAAGTACACAGACACCACCCCTTTTGTTGAGATAACAACCTTAATACTGTCAACATAGACGGTCGTTCCAACTTGAGTATTGAGTACCGGAATGTTAAGCTGTCTTAGCTCGGTCATTGTTACGTGATATTCTGCTGACATTTTATAGTTTATATAATATATGCAAGTGTAGTTGCTGCTTTAAACCACTCAACATTATTTTGTCATTAGTAGTGTTAGCCGACCTGAGGTAAGATATTGATTGCAAGAAATCTACTTATAACTGATTTTTTTTAGCTATTCAAACAAAATCCATAACCATGGAGACCATCAACGAGCATTTCGTTCTCACAGGTACTCTTTTTTTCAGTCCTCGCCCAGACTATCCAGAGTTAATGTGGAGACTGCTTAACAGGAACTTGTCAGCGAGTGATATCAGGGATGTGAAAAAAGATCTTGTTAACGTACAAGATGCTAAAAGTCATGAAGTTGTAATTGATATTGCGGCTCAAGTGGATGCTGACACACAGCTAGTGGGTACTAGTGGCTACCTGTCCGTCAAAATCACCAACCATCAGTTGCTGTCTTATCACGTGGATGTCTATGTTAACCCCAGCAGTTCGACACTGACTACACGAACTGACTTCGCTAAGAAGGAATTCTATGAGATTAGCGACACTACCAACTACAAAAATGGTTACATTATCGGCAGAACTAAGAAAGTTATCAACAAAACCTCTACCAAGAACAGATATCCAAGGTTGAACTCCTATTCTACCGCCATCCTCACTTATGACAGTGAAGATAGGTTAACTAGAATTGTTGTCGACGATGATAAAGAAGGGATGAAGGGTTATGCTACCGTTGGTGATACATCTATGGTTGAGATTACAGATCTCGACGGCAATATTCTTAGCTCCCAGCATTTCACAGGTATGATCGGTATAAGGGAGATTGGGCATGAAATGCTAGAGCTCTCCATGGCCAAGTATTAACATTTGTTTAAAATGACTGACCAATATGTCTATTATACACATCTATGCATGCTTATATATGTATATAGTACAAGTTAAACTTGTATTCTACTAGTACACTTAGAGAATTGATGCTGACGTAAATGTTTATGATATACGATTATATCATGTACTCACACTAAGCTTTCAGGGGCTATTTCTTGAAAATGGTCTAATAAGATTAGGCCATTATAAAATTAAATTCTTACAGTCGATCAACCCTATGATAAGTAAGACGCCTAGAAATGTTGTAGTTTAACTACAACAAAGTTAGTGACTATCTGTAGCATGTCACTCAATGACAACTGCTGGATATAAACAAATAAAATCTACCATGGCAGCAGATTTAGGATTAGAAGTTAGTAGGTCCACGATAGTTTTGGCAGACAAGTTCATGAGATTAGGGTTGACAATCTCTATTAGGTACTTAACTACTGGTAGATTGTCAAAACCAACAGCGTGATGTAGTAGGCTGTTACCATCTTTGTCTATATAATGTAGATCAGTCAGCTTGTTGTCCTGCAGATAACATAAGATAGCTACACCATGTTGTGTGTTAGCACAGCTGGCTACAGTAGCCTGTTGCCACAATTCCATTTTACTGGGTCCAGACCAACTGAAGAGACCGCTGTACCAGCTAGTCTTTCTGTTATGATAAGCCACTACCTCCTCTAGTCTACCTTGACGACAAAGAGTTAACAGTTCTACTGACATAGCAACCGGATATTTGTTAGGTTATAATAATTGTTTATGTGCACCACACAAGAAGTTAATTCGTAATATAACAACTTCTCGTTAGAAGAGTGTTATAGTTACCAGAATCTAGTAGTTATTATAACTACTATAACAACTAAAACTGCCTCATAGTAACCAGTCTAGTAGATGTTATAACTACTACAATAGTCGAAACTGTCCTGTAGTAACCATTATAATAGACAAAACTACCTTATATTAATAAGTCTAGTGGTTATAATAACCACTACAATAACGAGATTACCTTATACTAGTAATCTCTCTAACAGTAGAAACAACAGCTAATACCCTTAACAATAGTAACCGTATATATATATTACAACTATAAATTTACAACACACTGTTGTAAAACCACAAGAGTACAGTTCACAACACTATGTTGTGCTACTTATAGCAACTTTAAGTCGACACCAGTATAAATTCGGGGTTGTCCATTCCCATATCAGCCGCTAATTGATTACGAGCTTCAAGACTCACAGTAGAATCACTAATAGTAATAGTGTTGTTGGTGTAGCTGAAGTCCACCACCGATGGTGAGTGACAGGTCAGTCCCTCTTTAGTCTCCTTATTGGAAGCCTCTGACTGTAGCCGCGTCTGCAGTCGAACCGCGAGCTCATCGGCACGAGAGCGCAGTTGGTATAGCTCGATTAGGCCGTTAACCGTGTCGGAATCCAACTCGATGTGCTTGATGTCAGCCTGGGCTGTCAGCTCTTGACAACGCTTAGCATACAGAACTTCTGTCTGCTTCTGATGCTCAACCAGATATTGACGAGTTTCACTGTCCATCTTATCCATATTGGTCAGACCATTGTTGTGTCTGGCTGACTTACCGTAGTCGGCACTGTCACACTTATAGACATACAGTTTGCCATCGTGAGAGTTGTAGGCCAACTTTTCACTAGGGATCCATGTCTCATCAATGAGACCGTAGTCATCACACACGTAGTCGAAGCAAACCTCTTTCTTATAGGTAATAGCTTGCATAGTTTTATTCTTTAGAGCTAGAGCTTCCTCTTTTCATAATTACACAGTCTTATAGTTGCAACTGTAGTTACCAAACTACATCATCATTATAGTTAAACAAACCAGTTAACAGCAGTCTGTCATCCAGATTTCTGTCACTAGTGATATTGTTAATGATGATGTTAGCACTAACACAGTCCTAGACTGTGTTTGTCATGAGGTGACGTGTTAGAGCTTGTTATTCAAGCACTATAGCTGAGCTCCAGTAGTGTCAGTCAGTAAATGTGTCTAAACTATACTCCTCAAGAGTAGATATTTTAACACCATCCTTGTAGTAAGTAGTTGTCCTGTGATATTTAACATGATCGTCATGCGGAACACACTCACAAACTATAGATTTATTGTCAGCCGTGTTTAGATTATAGCTATAGCCAGAATAGTTGTTACAACTATAGCCAGAATAGTTGTTACAACTACTCTGGTTATAGCTGTAGCACTACTGTTTTCATCAACAACGCCAGCACAGGAGTTCTTGTAGAGGTGTTGAGTGGACAACAGATGACCATTGTCATCCCATTTAGACTCACGGGTCAACAATACTCTCTCCTGGCTATCAATCTCGTAACATGACTCATGCACTCGAACACAAGTCTCTGAGTTCCACACTAGCTCTCTATACTTGCCGCCAGCACCACCACTCATACTCTCCACTACACAACTAACCTTGATATATTTATTACAAGGTTTATCTTGTGTTTCTAGACTGTAGTGATAGACAAAGTCGGAAGTGTACTTATCAACACTGAAAATTGGACTATCAATACAGTCATCATTAACAGAACTATGATACTTGTTAATCCAGCCAGTCAAGAACTTATTGGACTCTTGGAGGTCATCAGGCAAAAGATCCTTAGGCATGCGCAAGTATACCTTCTCTAACAGTATAGGGTTGAGCTCTGCTAGAATATGCTTGCAGTCGTCATAAAACTTCAAGAATCTGTCAGTACAGTAAGTAAGATAGTCTTCATCATCGAGTAGAGAACAAGCTTTGAGTGTCTTGCTTATATGTTTAACCCTTCGCTCCTCGTCAACTGTATTAAGATAATCTAGTATTACCTCATCATCCAAACAGTCAGGTGCTGGTAGTCTCTGTTCTAACTGCTGCTGCTGTTGCTCTTGAGCCGATAGAGATGACAGTGGTGTTTTTGCTAGCGGAGTAGTGATAGAGGACAGCATTGACGAGTATAGGTTGGAGTTCATCAATGATGACTTCTTAACTCGGTGTTCCAACACCACATACTCCTCACTATCAGACATTTTGTTGTAGTTTCAATGAGAAGGATTTTGTGGTTAGCATTAACCAGATTCAGTTTAGTAGTAGTAGTAGCCACAGTATTGTAATAGTAGACTAACAAATAATATAATAGATTGGTCCGCATATTGAAAGATGTTAAACACATCAACTATTAGACATATCTTTGACACACTAACTAGCTAGTGTGTCTGACAGTTGATATGTTGGATACTGTGTCAAAGAGGTAAACTTCGTTTACATCAAGTCTAATAAAGTTGTAGCACGCTCTAGATTATAGTTGGAAGTTACAGAATAGCTAACTAGAAGACAACGAGAGTAGCTAAATATCAACATATTAATAACAGTTACTTGGTAACTGTTAGTACACTCTAACCTTGTTAAGTTTAAAGTCATTACCGATACTAGCCCAGTTGTGGTCTCATCAACGTCAGTGATGATAAAATAATGATTATACAGTTCAGCACTTCTTTTGAGCTGTCACCGGACAGCGGACAATGCCACGCCTACAAGAGTATATCTTGTTTACAGTTTACTATAATCAAAAGAGGTAGTAATCAATAACTCTAAGTAGTTCAGCTGTGACCTTCTCAGTAGTTGTAACCTTATCAGCAGACGATAAGGTTACAACTACCGATAGGTGAAGAGTAAAGTAATGTTGTTCTTTATTAGACTACCAACATAGTCCCTACCAAAAATACAACTACCCTTTACTAATGATGACAACAATCGACTACAAAAGTTGATGAATGCAACACCTAATCATGCAAACTTGCAACATCTACACCATGAACAACATTATAACAACTCCAACTACAAGCACAAATGAGCCTGGGTTAGACTGTGATGAGATTTCTACGACTCAAGTGCAGCAGTCAGTGATGTTGCCACAACAACTACTAGATGTTGCTTATCATGCAGACATAGTACATGAGTCTGGTCCCAGGTCTCTACCACCAAGTTATGATGCAGTATGTCTAACAGCAGCAGCAGTAGCAGCAGCAG
>Ga0302315_10003883_pt1 | contig 13300 bp, 14 predicted proteins | sample III_Palsa_N3_1_FD_200532 | JGI IMG/M metagenome (GOLD analysis project Ga0302315, IMG submission 200532) | Peat permafrost microbial communities from Stordalen Mire near Abisko, Sweden - III_Palsa_N3_1 | ecosystem: Environmental > Terrestrial > Soil > Palsa > Peat permafrost | place: Sweden... | reverse complement strand
ACTCAGATGCACAAAATTGCAAGTTGTCTTCCTGATTATGATTGTTATTTCAGTCAATTCTATTCAGAGAGCCCAATAATGAAGCTAGCTATTAAATTGGGTTTAGCAGATAATAGTATTTTGGCTGGTCATTTCAAAGAGAAAGCAGATAGGTACCTTGAAGAGCACAACTTGAAAAATGATTATGCACAAACAGTATACAACAATAAGTACGATTTAGTAGTAAGCTGTACAGATTTAATAGTACCTGAATCGGTAAGAAAATCAAAGACTATATTTGTCCAGGAGGGTATGACAGACGCTCTTAATTCTTGGAGTAAGTTGGTTAAAGCTCTAAAACTGCCGCCGTATTTTGCTGTGGGAACATCGCTTAATGGGGCTTCAAACATTTGTGATATCTATTGTGTCGCTTCTGATGGTTATAAAAACCACTTTTCAAGCCTGGGTACTGATCCAGAAAAAATAGCTGTAACAGGTATTCCTAATTTTGATAATGTGAATAGGGATTTGGTCAATGATTTCCCTTACAAAGGATATGTTCTTGTAGCCACTTCTGATATTCGTGAAACATTAGGTTTTGATAACAGGCCTAAGTTTATTAAACAGGTAACTAAATTGGCTGCTGGCAGAAAATTAATCTTTAAGCTACACCCTAATGAAAAGGTAGACAGGGCTATTGCAGAAATAAAAAAATATGCTCCAGCAGATACATTGGTGTATACCAGTGGCAATATTAACCATATGATAGCTAACTGTGATGAGCTTATTACTCAATACTCTACAGTAGCTTACGTAGGGCTGGCATTAGATAAGAAAGTCCATTCTTATTTCGATATTAATAACCTGAAAAAACTAGTACCCATACAAAATCGCGGTAAATCTGCCGAAAATATTGCGCGAATATGTAGGGATTATATTGATTTTGACGGATCTCCGGTAGATTTTCTGAAGAATTTCAGGATGGAAGAACCAGTTACCGCAGAAGACTACAGGCACACTGCTTAAAGTTATGGAAAACATACTGATAGTAATACAAGCCCGTATGAGCTCTACGAGGCTCCCGGGTAAAGTATTGTTACCACTATTAGGGAAACCCCTTATAACAAGAATGATAGAGCGGGTATTTAAGACCAGTTACAATGCGACAGTAGTAGTTGCAACTACTATAGAACCAGAGGACGATGTTATTGAACAACTGTGTAAGGAAAACAACTGGGAAGTATTTAGAGGGGATAAGGCAGATTTGCTGGACAGGCACTACCAGGCTGCAAAAAAATACAATGCAGATATTATTCTTAAAATTCCTTCAGATTGTCCTTTAATCGACTCGGCAATTATTGATAAAGTACTTGGGTTCTTTTTGGCCAATAAGGCTAACTACGATTATGTCAGCAATCTTCATCCGGCTTCATATCCAGATGGAAATGATGTAGAGGTAATGAATATTAAAGCTTTAAAAGAGGCTTGGGAGAATGCAAGTAAAAAAATGGAAAGGGAGCATACTACTCCTTATTTCTGGGAAAACGCTGATAAGTTTAGAATTGGTAATGTATCATGGGAAACAGGTCTTGATTATTCCATGAGCCATCGCTGGACAATTGATTACCCGGAGGATTATACCTTTATAAAAGAAATATTTGAGACTTTATACCCTTCCAATCAATTATTTAGTCTTAATGATATATTGAATTTATTGGAGCAAAAGCCAGAACTTAATAAAATAAATAGCGAACTTACAGGTGTAAACTGGTACAGAAACCATTTGGGCGAACTTAAAACCATAGATAAATCACAAACGAAAATACTTAATTAATAAAGAAGAATAAGATATGAATGAGCAAGAGCTAACAGATCTTCAATTATTATCATTACGAGTACGAGAAAACATAATCCGTATGTCCACTGACGGCGGTTGTTTTATAGGAGCTTCGCTTTCCTGTGCAGACTTATTTGTTTATTTATATTCAAAATTTCTGAATGTTAATACCCAAAATCTTCAGGATCCTGAGCGCGATTACCTTTTCCTATCAAAGGGCCATGACGTACCTGCCTTATATGGATTATATGCTGAATTGGGATTTATAGAAAAAAGCAGACTGGATAATCACCTTAGTACAAATGATCACATCTACTGGCACCCCAATAGAAATATACCAGGCGTAGAGTTTCATTCCGGTTCTTTGGGGCATTTGCCATCAGTCGCTATTGGCGTTGCCATGGATTGTAAACTAAAAAATCTGAACAATAAAATAATAGTAGTAACAGGTGACGGAGAACTGAATGAAGGGTCTGTATGGGAAGCTATGTTGGTAGCCTCTGCCTACAAACTAAATAATATTACGTTTGTGGTGGACAGGAATTATTTTCAGGCCAACATGCCTACAGAAGAACTTATCCCACTTGAGCCGCTTAAAGATAAATTCCAGGCTTTTGGTTGTAGTACTGTTGAAATTGATGGACATGATTTTAATGCTCTTGAAAATACATTTAATAAAATACCTTTTACTACTGATAAACCAAACGTGGTTATTGCAAAAACAGTAAGGGGTAAAGGATTGCCTAGTATAGAAAGAAGGGCAGACCGTTGGTTCTGTAATTTTACTTACCAGGAAGTGGAAGATTTATTGAAAGAACTTCATGGCAACAAAGCTGCGGAATTAACTTCGGAAACATTAACAGTAAGGTAAAAAAGAAATGAGCTACGAACAACTAATAATAGATACGCTTACAAAAGACGAAAGGTATGTGATAATGACTGCCGAGAACAGGGCATTATTAAGAAATATACCTCAGAATCTGAGGCCTCGATTTATAGACACAGGTATTACCGAGCAGTGTATGATTGGAGCCGCAGCAGGGCTTGCCTTACGCGGAAGAGTGCCTATCGTTCATGCGTTGGCTGCGTTTCTTACCCTAAGAGCGTTTGAGTTTATAAGAACAGACATTGGAATATCAGGGTTACCTGTAAAATTGAGCGGTTCTGTTTCCGGTTTTTTATCCGATGGTAACGGACCTACACACCAGGCCATAGAAGATGTATCGTTAATGAGAGGTATTCCCGGAATGCAGGTATTTTGCCCGGCGGATGAGGAGGATATGCTTACTATGCTACCTCATATTTGGGGTTCTTCGCACCCATCTTATTTAAGAGTTAATACATTAAAAAGTGTTTACAATCATTCCAAAGATTTTACTATAGGCAAAGCCGAAGTAGTTTCAGAGGGCAGAGACATTACCTTTTTGGTTTACGGGATGCTTTTTGCTAATGTGTATAAAGCAAAAGAACTATTAGAACAACAGGGATACTCCGTAGGCTTGGTAAATATAAGAAGCCTAAAGCCAATAGACGAAGAAGTAATAAAAAACGTTGTTCAAAATAGTAATTTAGTTATTACTGTTGAAGACCATTTTCAAACCGGTGGCTTATACTCTATAGTAGCGGAGTTACTATTAAGAAATGGTATTACAGGAAATGTACAGCCTTTTGCACTCAACGAAAGATGGTTCAGGCCGGCAAGGCTAAACGAAACATTGGAATACGAAGGCTTTACACCAGAAAAATTAGCAAGCAGAGCGCTAAGCCTGTTAGAAATTAACGAATTTAAAACGTCTCAATTATTTTAACTACCATTATGCCGGAATATACCTATCCAGATATTAGTAAATCAAACGCTCTGTTCGAAAGAGCTTCTAAAATAATGTTTCCTGTTACGCAAACTATGGCGAAAGGGCCTACTCAGTTTGTGGACGGCGTGGCCCCAAAATACCTTAAAAAAGGTAAAGGCTCGCATGTTTGGGACGTGGATGGCAACGAATATATTGATTACAATATGGGCATTGGCCCAATTTCTTTGGGGTATTGCTACGAAAAAGTAGATCAGGCTATTATTAATCAGTTGAAAGATGGTATTACTTTTTCGCTGATGCATGAACTTGAAGTAGAGTTATCCGAACTTGTTCATAAAATTATCCCTAATGCAGAAGGAATAAGAATAGCTAAAACTGGGGCCGAGGTTTGCAGCGCCGCAGTGAGAATATCCAGAGCATTTACTGGTAGAAAGAAAGTATTATGCTGCGGTTATCATGGCTGGCACGACTGGTACATTGGCACTACCAGCAGGGCAGAGGGTATTCCTGAGGAAATAAAAGAACTTACGGAAACCTTCGATTATAATAACATAGAATCGTTTAAAGCAAAATTAGGCGATGATACTGCTTGTGTTATTTTAGAGCCATTTATTTTTGAAGCTCCTAAAGATAATTTCTTACAACAAATACAGGAACTCTGCGAAGCTAATGGTACTCTGTTAATTTTTGACGAAATGTGGACAGGTTTTAGAGTGGCTTTGGGTGGCGCGCAGGAATATTTTAAAATTAAACCCGACCTTGCTGTATACTCAAAAGCATTTGCTAATGGTATGCCTATAGCATTGCTCACAGGCCGTAAGGATGTAATGCAACTGTTTGAGAAAGATGTTTTCTTCTATTCTACCTTTGGAGGCGAGGCGCTTTCACTTGCCGCTGCTATAGCTACTATCAATGAGATGAAAGAAAAGAAAGTTCCGGAGGCATTGGCGCAAAAAGGTAAGAAGTTAAAAGATGGTTACAACCAGATAGCTGCAAAATATAACCTGGCACAGGTTACTACTTGCATGGGATTTGACTGTAGAACTATTATTACCTTCAATGCCTCGGCTGGCGATCCTTTAATTCTTAAATCTTTTGTACAACAGGAGATGATTAAAAGAAGAATACTGTGGGGAGGCTTCCATAATGTATGCTATACTCATACGGAAGAAGATATAAAACGTACGTTGGAAGTTTATGATGAAGTGTTGGAATTACTAGCAGAAGCTTTAAAAGAAAATAAAGTTGGGTCACTATTAAGAGGGAAACCAGTACAGGCAGTATTCAGGAAAGTAGGGGATGTACAAAAAACTTTTAAAGTAAAACCTGAATTACAGAAATAAAGAATGAATCTATTTTCATTAGAGGGAAAGACAGCCATAGTTACAGGGGCTTGTGGATTACTAGGTGTTAAGCATTGCGAGGCTATGGCAGAAGCGGGAGCTAATGTAGTAGTAGCAGATGTAAACGAAGAGATGGCAATTGCTTTGACAAATAAACTTGGCAAAGGGCATATTGGGATTGCTACAGACGTTACAAAAGAAGCATCATTGCAAGAGCTTAGAGATAAGGTTATTGCAAAATACGGGAGAATAGATGTACTGGTAAATAATGCCGCTATAAACGATATGTTCGAAAACCCACAACTTGCGTTGGAAAAATCAAAGTTTGAGAACTATCCTCTGGGGATGTGGCAAAAGTCAATGGACGTAAACGTAACGGGCGTTTTTTTGTGCAGTCAGGTATTAGGTTCTGTGATGGCAAACACAGGAGGGGGAAGTATTATTAATATAGCCTCCACTTATGGAGTTACTGCCCCAGATCAGAATTTGTATAAAGATGAGAACGGGGTGCAGATGTTTTATAAATCTGCCGCATACCCAACTACTAAAGCGGCGGTACTTGGGTTTACAAGGTTTCTGGCTGCCTATTGGGGGAATAAAGGAGTCAGAGTTAATGCATTGTCCCCCGGTGGGGTTTTAAATAACCAGGACGAAACCTTTATTAAGAATTATAGTAGCAGGACAGTTTTAGGAAGAATGGCCAATAGTTCAGATTATAAAGGTGCATTAATATTTCTGGCAAGTGAAGCATCTTGTTACATGACAGGATCTAATTTGATTGTAGATGGAGGGTGGACAGCCATCTGATGTAAGATGTTTGGTATAATTACAGATAAAGTTAGGGTTAAAGCATTAAATATAAGGTTAATGCTTACAGATATAGACGGGGTATTTACGGACAATGGAGTATATTACTCGGCAAATGGTGAAGAGTTAAAACGGTTTTCATTCCGAGATGGCATGGGAGTAGAGCGGTTAAGAACATTAATTGATGTGCCAACTGGTATTATAACAAAAGAAATTTCTCTTCCGGTTGCAAAAAGGGCAGAAAAGTTAAAAATAACTGAGTTGCACCTGGGGGTAAATGATAAAGCAGAGAAGCTGCAAGAAATTTTGAAAATTAGGAAATTATCTCATGAGCAAGTTGCGTATATTGGGGACGATGTTAACGACCTTGAGATAATAGAAAAAGTAGGGTTATCCGCATGTCCGGCGGATGCTATGCAATTCGTTAAAGAAAAGGCTGATTATATTTGCCTTACCAATGGCGGTTATGGCTGTTTTAGGGAATTTGCAGAATTGATTATTGCATATAAGATTAAGTAAGACATAAATTTTTTTTGAAATGAAACATGTTATTTTAAATAATAAAAGGATAATAGGAGCAGGCATGCCTGTTTATGTTATCGCAGAAATAGGTATAAATCATAATGGTTCTCTGGATATTGCCAAAAAGTTAATTGACTGGGCGTTTATGGCCGAATGCGATGCTGTAAAATTTCAAAAGAGAACCCCAGAGCTTTGCGTACCCCAAGACCAATGGGATAAGGAAAGAAATACTCCTTGGGGAAAAATGAGCTATATTGATTACAAAAGGAAGATGGAGTTTGGGCAAAAAGAATTTGAAGAAATAGACAGGTATTGCAAGCAAAAAGGAATTGACTGGTTCGCTTCTGCCTGGGATGAGGTTTCTGTAGATTTTCTTGAACAATTTGACCCTATAATGTATAAGCTTGCCTCAGCATCTCTTACAGATAATGATTTGATGGGTAAAGTAAAGTCAACAGGAAGGCCTTTGATGATTTCGACAGGAATGTCAAACTTTAGCGAGATTGAAGAAATCTAATGATAGCCCACTCTACTTCAGCCTATCCATGCGATCCTTCTGAGCTGAATTTAAATATGATTAAAACACTTACGGCTAAATTTGACGCTCCTATAGGATACTCCGGGCATGAGACAGGATTAGCCCCAACAGTAGCGGCTGTTGCTTTAGGCGCAGTATTTGTAGAACGCCATTTTACGCTTGATAGAGCTATGTGGGGATCTGACCATGCCGCTTCTGTAGAGCCACAAGGGATGATAAGATTGGTACGTGATATAAGAGATATAGAGAAAGGCTTGGGAGACGGCGTTAAAAAAGTATACGACAGCGAGCTTGAGCCAATGAAAAGGCTTAGAAAGGTGATAAATAACACCACTGTATAAATGTTAAGGGTTGAAGAAATTACATTTATTATCCTGGTAGTTGCAGTTATTACAATTATTACCCTTGAACGGTTATTCCCCTATACCAAAGGATTGCCTTTTTTCAGAGAAGGATTTTGGATTGATTTGGTATGGTACACCCTAATACAAAGTTTTTTCTTAAAAATCCTGATATTCGATTATATTATTTGGCCCACTGAACGGCATTTTAATATTTCATCATTACATCTTATTTCAGCGTGGCCGGTTTATTTGCAGGTGCTTTTCTTTTTTGTTACCCACGATTTCTATATATATTGGTTTCATCGGTTACAGCACCACTCCAAATTTTTTTGGAGAACGCATGAGGCCCATCATTCTGTAAAACAGGTGGACTGGATGGCAGGATCAAGATCTCATGTGATGGAAATTATTATTAATCAAACTATAGAATTTGCGCCTATTATATTATTAGGAGCAGACCCTATGGTAGTCCCAATTAAAGCATTAATAGATGCAGTTTGGGGGATGTATATTCATTCTAATATTAATGTAAAATCGGGTAAGCTTCAATATATAATAAACGGGCCGGAGATGCATCAATGGCATCATGCAGACGATATAAATGTATTTTATGCTAATTTCTCAACTAAGTTAGCTATTTGGGACTGGATATTTGACACAGCTTACTTGCCTCCTAAAAAACCCGAAAAGTTTGGGCTGTATTATAAATATCCCAAAGACTATTTTCTTCAACACGCTTTTTCAGTAAAACGATTTGATGAAGACAAACTTAAACAAAAGAAATTCTGGCGTAATTACTTATCTTTAAGACAATCCTTCATTAGAACAGTTACCAGTAAACGGTTACGAGTGGAAACTGTTAAAAAAGAAAAGGTAGTATGATTAACTGGATTTATCTTTTAATAGCTTCTCTTTTGGAAGTATGCTGGACTATATCATTAAAAAACGTCAGCTTTTCTAAGCTATCAACTATTTCTTTTGCAGGCTTACAAAAAGACACAGGCCAGACATTGCTTATAGTTCTACCATTTATTGGGTATGTAATCTTTGGAGTAGGAAATGTTTATTTTTTCTCTCAGGCGATGAAAGTAATTCCTGCTTCTACGGCTTTTGCTACCTGGATGGCGATGACTCTGGTGGGGATAAAATTATGGGAAGTGTTTTTCATGAAAGAATCAACACAAGTATCTGACTACTTTTACCTGGCGCTAATAGTAATTGCTATCATTGGATTAAAGAAAAACAATCCGTAAAATTTCCTTTTACCTGAATTACTAGCATAATGAACTTATTAAGGGCTTCCGTATTAGCGGGCTTATTTTTTCTGACAACATTGCCAACTTTTTCTGCGGATAGCGCTTTAGTGAGCCGTAGTAAAAAGTTTTTAATCCTGCCCGCAGTAGTAAAGTCAATTGAAACAAGCTGGGCTTTCGGGGCGGCAGGGTCATTCTTTTTTAAATTTCAAAAACATAAAACAGATACACTTTTAAGAACGTCAAATATTGAGGGTTTAGGCTTATATACCTTGCATCATCAGACACTTGCAGTGTTAGGAACTAATGTGTATTTTCCAAAAGAGAAATATATATTAAGATGGAGAAACACTTTTTCCCATTTTCCTGATCGATTCTGGGGGTATGGAGATAACACACCTAACTCAAATTTGGAACACTATGTGTTCACACAGTTTTTTATAAATCCACAGTTGATCAGAAAGGTATACAAAGGGTTATTTCTAGGAGCCAGCTATGAATTTCAAGACGTAACAAGTTTGCAATATACCGCAGGAGGGTTGTTTGATACTGAAAATGTAACCGGAAGGCATGGTGGAAGGGTTTCGGGAGCCGGATTAATAGCGGCATGGGATACTCGTAATAATTCGTTCAATTCAACCAAAGGGCTATTTGTACAGTTTTCTTTTATTAATTTCAATAAGCTTTTACGTACGGATTTTTCTTATACAAATTACACACTTGATATAAGAAAATATATAAAAATGGGAAAACAGGATGTGTTGGCTTTCCAGTCTTTCTCATACCTTAACTATGGCGATGTGGCATACAGAAATACTGCCGCTTTAGGAGGTTCGGATATTATGAGAGGATATTATGCCGGAAGGTATAGGGATAAAAATTCTTCTGCTTTTCAGGTTGAGTATAGAAAACACATCTGGAGAAGATTTGGTATTGTAGCATTTGGAGGGATAGGTAAAGTAACCAGCAAATTGGTAGATTTTAATCTTCAGGGTTTAAAATATTCTTTAGGAGGCGGGCTACGATTTGCCCTAAATAGAAAGGAGAGAATTAATTTACGGATTGATTATGGCGTAGGCATAAAAACCAGCGGGCTATATTTTACGGTTACAGAGGCTTTCTAATAGTAGAATTCTTTTTAAGAAATATTACCATGACTCAGGATCATCCAATTAATATTCTTGCCATCTCCGGAAGCCTTAGATCAGATTCGTCCAATACTATTATATTACGAACTATTGTAAATCTGGCCTCCACACATGTATCGGTTAATATATTTAGCGGACTGGCAGATCTTCCTTTTTTTAGCCCTGAACTGGATAAAGAAGGTTTAATTGCATCAGTTAGTAATTTGAGGAAACTAATTGCAGAGGCTGACGGGGTTGTTATTAGTACGCCTGAATATGCTTTTGGAGTCCCCGGTGTACTAAAGAATGCTCTGGACTGGCTGGTATCATCCGGAGAGTTGAATGAAAAGCCAGTATTCTCTATAAGCGCTTCTCCGCTTAATACGGGAGGAGAAAAAGCTCTGGCTTCATTACTACTTACTTTGACTGCTTTGGGAACAATAGAGGTAGGTAGGCTTTCAATCCCTAATATCAAAAACAAAATTGACGCTAATAAAGAGATAGCTGACGAAGATACTATGAAAGCTTTAAGCGGGACTCTTGATTCGCTTATAAATTCTATTAATAATAGAAAGCAAAATATTGCTCGTGAGTAATAGGTTTTTGTTTTGACTTTAGTTGATAGAGTTCCTTGCGCACATCTTGTTCTTTTATATCCTCATTAAACAGATCTCTTTGTGAAATACCTTTCACATCTAATAAGTAAGCTACCATTAGATGATACTCGCAGTATAAACCGGATTTGTTCCAGTCCATTTCACGGTCGTGATTTTTAAATTTTACCAGGTAGTTATTAAAGTCAATAGTTCCTTTACCAATATAATCTGCATATCCTTCTACTTTCCAAAGAGGCTCCTTCCATAGTTTGTAACTGCCAAGGCATCTGGCAGTTATTCCATGCGTTATTTCGTGTGCTATAAAATAAGCCAGTGTACGGTCTCCTAATATGGGTAGTCCGTTAGAGGGGCTATACAGCCTATTGTTCTCCATATCGCATGGCCTTATGAAGCTATTCTGGTTAAGAAAGGAATAGTTAAGACCCCCTACTTTGTATTTGATAGTAGTAAAATAGAGGAATCGCCATGAAGTAGTGCAAATAAAAACCCTATAAGTAGCGGAAGTGTCATAAAAGGCAGATCTTCTTATTCTGCGAACAACATAACTAATACAACTTTCAAATCCTTTTGGGATAGGGGTGTCTGAATAAATAGTAACATTAACTTTGGTTGTGGAATACCTGAAGAGAAATTCAGGAAAGAGAAGTGTAAGTATATAACTAATTACTATTATTAGAGACGCAAGGGCAATTTTTATTATTAATCTTAAGTATTTTCTTTTAGCAGGGGCATCCATAATGCTAGGTAAGAACAAATATAGGGAAAATACTTGCCCCTCGCTTATATATTAAATTCGGAATCTTAGGAAACCAAAAGCGACAGACATGGCGGGGCCATTGTCCTTAAAGTAAGAAACAAAATCCCTTGAAGCTAGGCCAAACTCCCAGCCGCCATTTTCACCTATTATAAAGGTTATTCCTAAAGGAATGTTTACAGTAGTAGTATAAAGCCCACCGTGAGATATACCGGCTGAAAGCCTTATCCAGTGAACCGGCTTAAAATCCCCGCCTAAAGCATAATATGGAGTTATAAGATTGCCAGGTGTATTATTAAGAGGGATAACTACATCCACGCCAACGTGTGCCCTATCGTCTTCAAACTTTTGGCTTAACCCTATTCTTAATTGTGTAGGGAGTTGTATTACTATATTTTGTTTGCCTTCCCATTTAAATAGCCCGTTATTTCCGCCGCCTATAGCGTTAGGAATCTGTGTTAAAAAATTATAACCGTTAATACCGCCTGTTGATAGAGAAGCGACTTGTGAGTTTTGTAGCGTATAAACATTTGTATTGTAGGTAATGGAACCTATGTTAGTAACAGCTATGCCCAAACGCCATTTTTCTTTATAAGTTACATTTAATCCCAGGTCGGCGCCATACCCGTGGCCTGCAGATTTAGGGAGGCTACTTTTGCTGCTATCTGCAGAGGGATTGTTTTTAGCGGCGGAACCAAAATTAATTCCGAAACTTGGGCTAAAGGCTCCGTAAGCGTTTAATACTCCATTTTTTTCAGAAGCTTCAAGTACGCCAAATCCTTGTAAGTATTTTACGTCTACCCCGCCATTTATGCTTAAAAGGTCATTAATAATAAATTCTTTACCATAACCTAGGTTATAGGACCGGTAATACAACATAGACATTTTTGAACCGCCAAAGATTGATGAAAACAAAGCAGGATTATTAGCGTTCCCGGAAGCGATATTACCTTGGTTTTGTATATAGGCAGCCTGGCTGTTCTGAATTGTATTTCCATTATTTAGCGTTAAAGTATTAAAATACGGCGCTCCATAACCCTCAAATAAAATTTGGGCAGCTTGCGTATTAAATTGTGAGAAATAGCGAAAATCATCCCTTACTGTAAATGCAAATCCGCCTGCCTTTTCATGCTGATAGGAAGCTCCAAACCAAGTCATCCCTGCGTTTAAAGAAGTAGGTTGGTTTGCAAATTGTGCCGCAGCGCTTATTTTTTGGGCGTTATCCAACTTACCCCCGTTAAAATTTAAATAAGTTTGCTCCAGTTGAGATTTGGTAAGAGCGCTGGAATAGATGGCAGCGCCGCCTTCAAGAAGACCTATGGTTACAGCTTTGGTTTCATAGGTGCGTTTATAGCCGAGGTTGGCCGGGTTAATACCTATGGATTGATAATCTGTTACAAAAGTGGTGGCTACACCGCGACCTGCTGTTGTAAATGTAGTATACTCCTGTTGTGCAAAAGCTGCGGCTGAGATGAAAGAAATAATTAGAGCAAGTACTTTTTTCTTCATGATCGGTTTTTTGAACTTGGTAAAAATAACTTAAAATTTTAAAAATTAAATAAGCAAGAATGTGATTTATTTAATATTATTCTTGAAAGAGTTATTAATGTAGTAATAAATACCGCCTAAAGAAATAAGTAGCAAAGCTGCAAATAGAACTTTTTCAATAGTATTCTCTTGCGGATGCTCTATGGCTTGTCTTATATATGCTGCTTTAGAACCTATCCAAATAAAAAACAATGTACGAGGCAACATGCCCAGGAAACCTGCAAATAGGAATTTTGAAAGGTTAGCATTGAGGAAAGATAGGAGTGCGTTAGTCATGGCAAAGGGTAAAACAGGAGATAGCCTTGCCAGGAAAATCACTTTTGCCTCGTTCTTTTTTAAGTTGTTAACTATTTTATCAACTCCTTTAAGTGATGCTATTGTTTTAAAGAACTGGCCCCTATCCAATAGTTTAGCCGCATAGTAACCTATAAGTGAAGAAATAAGGTAAGCTATTGCAATATATGGTAAGCTATAAAAGCCAAGAAAATACCCGCTTACTAACGCGATAAATGTTGTATGAGCAATTGCAAAGGCCATACATAAACAGGCCCCGGTATAAAATAGAAGCCATTCAATAATTGAAAAATTATTTATAAGCTCTTCATTATTAATAAGAAGGATAATTATGCCTGATGTAGTTATAAACGGAAGTATGAACAGGATAAGTAATAAGGAAAAGGAAGCGCCGTTTTGGCGGATGATATTTAAAACGCTCATCTCTTCATGCTTCCTTTACAAAACAAATCATGTATTTTTACCCTTTAATTATTTGCGAAAGATAAACAATTTTTAAAATGAAATTCGGAACAAAAGCCATTCA
>Ga0302315_10003882_pt1 | contig 13301 bp, 7 predicted proteins | sample III_Palsa_N3_1_FD_200532 | JGI IMG/M metagenome (GOLD analysis project Ga0302315, IMG submission 200532) | Peat permafrost microbial communities from Stordalen Mire near Abisko, Sweden - III_Palsa_N3_1 | ecosystem: Environmental > Terrestrial > Soil > Palsa > Peat permafrost | place: Sweden... | reverse complement strand
AGGCCGTAGGGTCGCGGCTTACGCATCTCATCGTACTTTGCCCGTGAAGCAGCCCACAAGGTTTCCGTTTCGCTGGAATTGGAGCAATAAAAAGCAAGCGTCTCTTTGATGGCGGATTCTGGATTTGGTCCCAGGGTTGCAAGCTCGATTCGCTTTTTGTTAAAGTCGTCCCAGAACACATTCTTCTCATGCGACCGCAGGGCCAGAAAAAGAGTGTGAAAGAGCCACAAATGAGGGACGTCTTCATTAAAGAGAACGTCGCCGATATCAAAAAACACAATCGAGGGCTTATTTGCCATAGTATTAGAGCCGTTCGACGTGTCGAAGGCGATCTCCTCTACAACAATTTTACCGCATATGTGCAAAATAGAGCCGGCCTCCGAGAATATCCTCGAAGGCCGGCCCTATTTTTTCCGATTAGATTCTCAACCGCAGACTAGTTCCCCCAGATCTGGAACTCCGCAGCCTGCGCACCGTTCGCCACCGAATTAGCCGTCACGTTTAGCTGGACGTATCGGGCCGTGGACGTTGGAACCGCAATGGTTACGATGTTGTTCGAGCCCGGCGCGAACGTGTAGACGCTCGAAGCGACCAGGGTGCTGTAGGTGACATTGTCCGTACTGCCCTGGACCGAGAAGGTCTGCGTGCGTGTCGACCACGCCGCCGGAAGCTCCACCACAACCTGGCTTATGGAGTGGTTTGCTCCCAGATCGATAGTAAGCGTCGCCGGATAGGCCCCAGGAGCAGATTCCCAGTAGGTGCTCTGGTAGCCGTCGTTCGCATCTGTCGCCACCAATCCGTCTGTCGAGCTGCTTGCCGTGGCCGTTCCGGTAAGCTGCACGATAGATGCGGACGGAGTTGCCGATGCCTCGTTTGAATAGCCGCTCGCTCCGTAGCTGTTGACCGCAGTCACTTTGTAGAAGTATGCTGTGCCGTTGCTTAGCCCGGTGTTTACATAGCTCGTGGTAGTAACTCCCGTAGCGATTGCCGTTGTGCTCTCGCCTCCCGCGGATGTTCCGCGATAGATGTTATAGCTCGTCGCTCCGCTGCTCGCCGTCCAGGACAGCGACACCTGAGCGTTGCCGGAGGCCGCAGTCAGGCCTGTCGGAGCGCTCGGAGCCGATCCAGGCGCCGGAACGAGAGTCCCGGTCCCGAACAGGCTCGGGTTGGCATAGTCCTGTGAGGTGCCGTTCCAGATAATCTGAGCAATGCGCCCGCTTGTACTGGTGTTGGCATCGTCATTGGCCACGTCCAACCCAATATGGTTGTTTGCCACCGGCGTGACCCCCAGGGTGGACCACGGAATAGAGTACTCCATTCTGTACCCGCCCGTAGTATTCACCTGTGCGGCAACAACACCCGTGGTAGCTCCATGGGCGTACTCGCTAATCGAGCTGTGGCTCCAGCCGTACACGTACTGGAAATCCGTGGATCCATAACTCGTTGTCTTCGAGTTTGTAGCGTCGATGTAGAGTTCAACCGCATCTCCGTTCCAGTCCGGCGATCCGCTGAACAAGGCGCTGTCCGACACAGTCACCAGGAAGTAGAGGTTGGTGGCGTCCCACATAGCCTGATAGCTTGCGGAATTGGACGTCGACCCGAAGGCCAGTTTTCCCAGACTATAGGAAGTAGCACTGCTCCAGACCGAGTCCACATTGCCATCGATAGTCGGCGCGGACGCGGCATGCGCAATGTTCGCCGTCAGCGCTCCACCGGCCCCGCTGGACGGAGTGGCGCTAGCCTCGTTGGAGTAACCGCTCGTGCCGCCGCTGTTTACCGCGGCGACCTTGTAGTAGTATGTGGTGCCGTTAGAAATCCCGGCATCCCCGTAGTTTGGCGCGATCAGTCCTGTGGCGATCGCCGTTGTGCTCTCCCCTCCCGAAGATGTTCCCCGATAGACGTTGTAGCTGGTGGCGCCGCTGCTCGCGGTCCAGGCTAGAGTAACCACCGTGTTGCCGGCTGCTGCCGTTAACGAGGTAGGTGCAGGCGGAGCCGCAGCCGCAGGCGTGCCCGAAGCTTCGTTGGAATAGCCGCTCGCGCCTCCCGCATTTACGGCGGTGACTTTATAATAGTACGTAGTACCGTTGGCCAACCCCGTATTAAGGTAGCTAGTCGACGTAACCCCGGTCGCAATCGCCGTTGTGCTCTCTCCTCCCGCGGATGTGCCGCGATAGACGTTATAGCTTGTGGCTCCGCTGCTTGCGGTCCATCCCAGAGTAATCTGAGCGCTGCCGGCTGTGGCGGATAGGCCCGTTGGCGGGGGCGGTGCGGAAACCTGTGGTGTGGCAGACGCCTCCGGCGAGTATCCACTGGCGCCTGTACTATTGACGGCCGTCACTTTATAGTAGTAAAGTGTGCCGTTGGTCAAACCAGTGTTAACATAGGTCGTCGTTGTGACTGACGCGATCGCTGTCGTGCTTTCTCCTCCTGATGATGTTCCGCGATAGATGCTATAGCTGGTAGCTCCGCTGCTCGAAGGCCAGGACAGCGAAACCTGCGCATTGCCTGGCGTTGCTGTTAGGCTTGTCGGAGCAGCCGGGATTGGAGCCTCCGCGGTTGCGGAAGCCTCATTCGAGGTGGAACTCGTACCGCCTGCATTCACGGCGGCGGCCTTGTAGTAGTATGTTGTGCCCGCAGTCAACCCCGTATTAACATACGTGGTGCCTGTAAGGCCCATCACCAGAGCCGTTCCGCTTTCGCCTCCGGCCGATGTGCCTCGATAGAGGTTATAACTCGCAGCGCCGCTGCTTGCCGTCCACGAGAGCGATACCTGAGTGACGCCTGCTGTTGCACCTAACCCGGTGGGAGGCGGAGGCGCAGGAATCTGCGGGGTAACGCTCGCTTCATTCGAGTAGGGACTGGTGCCACCCGTATTCACAGCGGCCGCCTTATAGTAGTAAGTAACGCCGTTAGTTAGACCAGTATTTGTGTAAGTTGTCCCCGTAATGCCGGTTGCTATGGCCGTGCCGCTTTCGCCACCGGCCGATGTGCCCCTGTAGAGATTGTAACTCGCAGCGCCGCTTGAGGCAGACCATGAGAGTGCCGCCTGCGCATTGCCTGCAATAGCCGCTAAGCCTGTCGGCGCTGGAGGAGCAACAACCGACGGAGTAGCCGAGGCTTCGTTGGAGTAGCCACTTGAGCCGCCGCTATTTGTAGCAGTGACCTTGTAATAGTAAGTGACGCCCCCAATAACGCTCGTGTCCGCATAGGTCGTAGCGCCCACGCCAATGGCAAGAGCCGTTCCGCTCTCCCCACCGCTTGTTGTCCCGCGGTAGACATTGTAGCTTGTTGCCCCCGTGCTGGCCGTCCAGCTAAGCGCAACCTGCCCGGCGCTTCCCGTTGCTCCCAGTCCTGTCGGAGCCGCGGGCGCTGCCGGCGTAGTACCCGATACGGTTACATTGTCGAAGGTCGCCGTCGCCAGGGAATTTCCTGTATGTGAACACACCGCCAGTCCCGCGGTAACAGTTCCGGTCGCTATGGGCTCAGTGGCGCCAAGCTGGGTCCACGTGCCGGGCGATCCACTTACATCGGCTGCGTAGTAGGAGGTTACATTCCCACCTGCCCGCACCAGTTTTAACCAGATGGGCGCAGCCCCGGACGTCTCCACGCCGTTACCTGTCGTGTTGCTTGCGTTCCTGTACTCCTGATTGATCCCCTGGCTTGGAGTGGCGAGCATATCCACAAAGTAGGAACTTGCGTTTAGACTCTCACGGATCATGACCCCAACTTTCGTCCAGTTAGAGGGTGCGCTCTCGGTTTTGACACGAGCTATAATCGTCGTGTCGCCCGTAATCGACTGATACATGTAGTTGAACTGATCGCTGTTGCTCCAGATATCGCCTCCTGAGCCGTTCACCGTGAACGTTGGGCTAGCATAACTGGCGCTGCCCGCCGGAGAAGGACTTCCTATGTCAGTATCCACCCACGGTGGAGGAAGCCCCGTCCCGCTACCCTCGGAGGGCGTTGCACTGGCTTCGTTCGAGACGCCGATGATCGACGATCCGTTGAGCGCATCGACGGTGTAATAGTAGGCCACCCCATTAGAAACGGTATTATCCGTGTAGGAGGTCGTAGTAACCCCGGTCGCAATTGGAGTACCGCTTTCGCCTCCCGAGACCAAGCCCCGGTAGACATTGTACGATGTCGCCTGTGTCGCCCCAGTCCAAGAAAGTGACACTTGCTGATTGCCCGACGTCGCCGTCAGGTTCGTTGGAGCAATCGTGCCAGGACCGGGATACCAGTGCAGGAGCATAATTTTTGCTCCGCGATATCCGTCCTGCGTAATCTCGTACTCCCCGTCGGACCGCAGGAACGCCTGCAGACCGTAGTAGCTATCTACATCGTTCCCCTGCACGTTGGAGATGGGATAGGTGAACGACCCAACCGAGGCCCCCGTGGACTTCAGATAGACATCGCAATGAGCCGTCACGACATTGTAGTACGCAACAAAGATATACGATCCGGCTATGCAAACCGCCTTGGGCAGGTTCCAGTTGCCGGAGTTGCTGGGATCATATTGATAGGGGAAGGTCGTTTTCCAAGCCGCCGTCCGGTTGCCGTGGCTCCAGTTCGGATACTGGGCGATCATCTTGCCGGCAAGGCCCCAGGTATCGACCGTCAGGCTGGACGTGTACCCCGAGAGATACATCGTGTCCGACGCCACATCGTACATACACCGATCGATCTCCGTGAAGTCGGTAACGCCAGTGTAAGAAACCGCCGATGTATAGTTGTAGATCGGGTTCCCCTCACTATCCAGTCCCTGGCAGGGATACTCGGTGATAGTCAGGTTTGGCGAAGCCCCGGTTTCCCAGATATTGCCGCTGTCGTCGATATAGGTCCCGCCCACCGAGTAGCTCGGATCGCCCGTAGGCTGTACAAACTCACCTGAATCAGGAGAGCCGTTTCCATTCGTATCGCGCCAGATCCAGGCGCCCGTTGTGGGCTGGTTGGCCGGCCAGCCACCGGTAAGCGTCGATGGGGAGATAAACCCGCTCGGAATAGCGATCTCGCCCGAGCTGGTCGAATTAAATCGGTAAATGGTCAGCGAATCCCCGGTTTGATCTAGAGTAAACAGGATAGGATTTCCGCCGATGCGCCGGACAATCCCGGCCGTTGGAAACATCCCGCTTGCGCTGGTGTTGCGCGGATCATTCGGATAAAGATGCGGGTTCCAGGTATAGCCCTTGTAAGCCCACTGCTGAGCCTGCGGCTTTGTATAGTCGATTGTGTAATGCCGCTCCGTCGTATAGACATCGGCCCCGTTCGTCGTCGGATCCATCGAGCCGACATCCTCGAACTCCAAGCCGTATAGCACCCAGTTCTGCGTGCCCGAGGACGTGTAACTCTCCAGGACCGAACCGCCGCCATCGACATTCCGGTTGGAAGCGACGTAGATATTATTGCTGCTATCCACCCCTACTCCAGTAATCTGGTTGAAGTGCAGAGGCGAGATCACCCCCATGCTCGTCCCGGTCTGCCCCAGTACGCCGCCCTGCACACCAAACGTGCTGCTTAGAGTAGGGCTGGTGTCTACACTGGAAAAGATCTTGATATTATCGTCGGTCCCCTGATCCGCAACGAGAAGATCACCGGAATTGTCCAAACACAGCGCACTCGGAATGCTCACGCTCGTGATCTGCTGTCCGAGGTAGGTTCCGGTTGGTGAATAATGTTCGATCGTCGTCCCGCAGATAACCCAAAGGTTGCCGCTGGGCTCGACGCAAATTTGATGTGGGTTGGTGGCAGTCCACGAGCTTACCGCGGCTAGAGACGATGCGTTCAGAACGTAAACTTTGTTGTCTCCAGCGACCGCCGCGTAGACATAGCTGCTGTTGGCCGCAAGGCCCGTAACGCTGTTGGCCGAGCTCACCGCAACCGGTCCACTCGGTGTAACCGTGGCGCTCTGTCCAAGGCTCCAGTAGTAAATGTCGTTATTCGCGCCCTGGTACTCGGTAGTGCCGTTCACTGCGACTGCTTCTTTATACTCACCGCCCATGCCGCTGAAGAAATCGCGGCCAACAAACTGCCCGTTTTTGTACCACGAGCAGTCGTTGCCGGCCTCGTCCCAGCCGCTGTTCGTATAGCAAGTCCCATCAGGACCTGTGACCATGCCCTGGATCAAAGCTTGAACGTGAATTCCTAGAATGGTCCCTTCGCCCAGCGTTCCCGTGCCCAGCGACTGCCCCATCCAAGAGGCCGAAACCGAACCCGGCAACGTCTGAGCGCTGCAATCCTCCGTGAGTAACACAGAGAACATCAGCATCGCTGCTGCAAAATATAGACTGAGTGGTCTTTTCATTTTTAGTTTCCTGGTGATGATATAATTTGCATGGCCTGCGTCGGCTTGATTAGCAAATATAGCGAATACATCTTCATAAATCGCACATGTTTCTCCCTTAAGTGCAGTCAGAATATCATGCCGAACGGACTTTGTCAAGGATCTTTTCAAAAAATGAACAGAATCCATATTGACTTGTCGTTCCTTAACCCATATACTCTATATTCTGCAGCAAGAACTGTGAGTTGATTTAGCCAAATGACAGATATCGTGAGCAAAAGTCCAAAACACCAGCTTCACCGCGCAAAGATCCACGAGCGCGTTGCCGATTCCATACGAGCCCGGATTCTAAGCGGACAATGGGCCTACAACGCCATGCTCCCTGGGATGAAGTTGCTCGCCGACGAGTACGGTGTCGCTACCGGAAGCGTATATCAGGCCCTGGTGACCCTTTCCACCGAGGGTCTTGTACGCGCCGACAAACGCCGCGGGACCTTCGTCACCTACAACCACGAAGAATCCGGTTATCTGGAAACGAACTCCACAGACGCAGCCCATGCAGCGCCTCGCCCCCTCGTCGGCATTATCGCCGCGCATGATGTGAGGGCCGCCGACGACTGGACAGGACTGGTTCTGCGCAATCTAGAATCCTCAATTGCCCACGAGGGCGGGGATACGACATCGGTCAACCGATTTCAGCCCGACGACCTCTATCTCCCCATGGATGTCGCCTACGATAGACTCAAGTCCCAGAATGTCGAAGCCCTGGTCCTTGTGTGCATCTATAACCAGCCGGAGATCCTCGAAGAATACGCAAAAATTGCTCTCGCCTTCGAATCCACAGTGATCATAACCTGGGATGACATCGCCATCCCAGTACCGCACGTCTTTTACGACAACTTCTACGCCGGCTATCAAGCTGCCGGACATCTGCTGCGCCAGGGTTGCACCCGCCTGGCCTATGTTGCTCCTCCCTCCCAGGAATGGACCGGCCAGCGTCTGGACGGAATATCCCGAGCTATGATACAAGCAGGTGTCCCCGCGGAAACACTCTACGCCAAAACCGTGTACGAACGCGAGGGAAGCCCGCGCGCGGATCGGGAATCGTGCCTGGGCATCACATCCGATCTAAAAGCTAAAATCCTCGACGGCACTGTCGACGGCATTGTTGCCGCTCAGGACTACCTGGCCGTGCTAATTATGGAAGGCCTCACCGAAAGCGGATTAAAAGCCGGAGAAGACTATTACATCATCGGCTTCGACGACTCTCCAGGATCCCAATCCACCGGCCTGACCACGATGCGCCCTCCGCTTGAGGAGCTGGGCAGCGAAGCCGGAAGGCTGATCATGAGGATGCTCTTCGGACTGAGCGTAAGCACTCAAATCCGCCTGCGATCCCACCTCATCGTCCGATCCAGCAGCCAGCACAAACGCGAACCCCTAAGTGTCCCTTAGATAGCCTCTCTCTGAGTTTCGATGACATAGACGTGACTGGCAAGGGCTTCAAGACGGCTCCCGTTACGCTCGAGACCAGTTCCACGCGTCAGCTCGATTACAGAAGCTCCCTCGGGCAACGGAAACGACAGATCCTCAAACGCCCACAGCACAGACTTACTCCCGTTTCTATAGACGACCCCCTTCTCGTCTTTCAGAATAGTCCGATCCCGCATATCCCCCTCAACAACATTGTAAATCTTAAGCAGGTCGAGCTGCCACTGGTAAGGCGCGTCCCAATGGTCTCTTATGCCCCCCTGCCTCCAGGAAAGCTCATCTTTATCCACCGTCCAATGCAGCCGCCAAACCATGCGGTAGGCCAGCCCCTTGAAAAAGATGGAGTCTGGATCTTGCCCATCCCGTTCCAGTCTGCTGCCGTCAAACTCGCCGAGGCAGTCTGTCCAGAGCGCCAGCGACGTCAACTGCTCACCCGGCGGCGGACTGGCCCGGTGCACCCCAAACACGCCCACATCCTCTCCGCAGTAGCTGTATCCCATCTTCTGCATTGCAGCCATAAGCTGCAGATGTGCAAAATACTGCGAGTAAATAGCCGGCTTCGTCTCCCTTTCGGGCCTCGAGCCTCCCAGCAAATCCGTCTGGTCCGCCGTGCCTCCAGCTCCGCGAACCGCGGTTGGATTGGCCACCCAGTGGAACTTGTCGCTGCTCAAATTGAAGGAGCTGTCCAGGAAGATCCCATTCAGCCCAATCTGCTCCCGAGCGTATTTCCAGTGTGTTAGCCAGTACTCCCGCACATCTCTGTCCAGCAGGTTGAGCTGGGCAAAGACGGGAGCGTAGTGATCGGCCTCCATATGCCCCGCGGGATTGCGCACGAAGGGATCCGCTGCCGATGCAAGCATCTCCATGACCGAACCCGCTTTACTTAAGGGACAGAGCACCTCACTGGGCTGATCCGCGGCGAAAGCAGTCAGACCAAAGGTCGACAAAGCCGTGTTGCCCCACATCTCAACCTCGGCTCCGCCCTTGTTTGCCGCGGAACAAAAATCGGTCAGGTTCTGTTCGCCCACACTGTCCGCCACATGGTAATCTATGGTGCAGCACATATTGCCCACGCCATAAACATTCATATTGTTCTGAAAGTGATTGGCAAGATAGATCTTTTTCACCCCGGCGGCCAGCACCTGCGGCAGCCCCACTTCCCTGTATTGAACCAGATCGGCGCGCCCCCATTCTTCAATCACGGCGTAGGTTTGCACGCGCTCGCGGGTGAAACCCACCTGATCGTGCAGCTCCTGCGCCACGGCTTCTCGAACGCTGTGATACTGGTTAAGCCGATCGACCCTGTTGCCGGATCCAGGACTGAAGAGCACCTCAACCGGGACAGTATCAAACCGTGATGTCAAATCCCCGCAGTGTTCGTGCCAGTGCGCGATAAGATTATTGCCCGTGCGCTTCTCAAAGAGAGAGCGTATGTGGGCCGCCTTAGACGCCCAGGTCACCAGAACCCCGCTTTCATGGCAGGTCATGGAGAACCCTTCCAGATTCGTCTGCCAGGGCAGAAACTGGAAGACCGACGAGTTCATGGCCGATCCAAGATACCATTCGGTGGAATAGGCCTGCGTGCACGAAGCAATGGGATAGATGCTTGGAGCAAAGGAGTTCCGCAGCCAGAATTCATTGCCTTCCGCAGCCCCGCCCACTTCCCATGTGCCACGGTCGGTAATTTTGTAGATAGGGTGCTTATCGCTCGAATAAGAGTACTCGTACGAGAAGCCCTTAAAAATCTGCTCCCCGAATACCCGTGTTACGGGCTTTAAGTGTAAAATAAGCTTTGTGTCCGCCGCGGCCTCGAACTTCCGGGTCCAATCGACCGTATTTACCCTGGGCCGAACCTCGTGCAGCATCCAGTCCATAGGGCCGCCGGCAAGAGCATCCATATCAAAGATCAGCTTTGCCGAATCCTGGGTGTTAACGAAGGAAGTAAGGCGAAAGTTGCCCATTTGAACGCCGTCCGGCGTCCGAATATCCGCAAACATCGGCCTTTCGCCGGACCGCATGATGCTTCCGCCAATCTGAACTTCGCCCAGACCGGCAAATGTTTCGCCGTCTCCCAAAAGTTCGATGCTAACCCCGTTACTCAGCACAATTCCAGTCATCGTGGTTACTTCTTGCCCTTATACATGACGCTCATGGCCAGTGCGCCGTGATCGTGGGTCAACTGGTTTGCTTCGTTCTGCTCGTCTGAAGTCAACTGATTAAAATTGCCCTGGCTCTTATTGGCAAGCTGGGTAAGTACGGCGTTGTTAGAATTGTCTTGAGCCGTAGGTACTGCGTTGTTGCTGCTTATGGCAGCCGGGCCGACATTTTTCCAGGCGATAAAGCCAACTAAAACAATAAGAAGTACGATCCCGGCAGCGATTGCCGGCCAGCTTATACCCGCGCCGTTCTGAACTCCTGAAAGGGAACTCTTTTGGTTAAATGTCTTTGGCATGGACATTTTAATCTCCTTAAATCCAATGGAACGCTCTAAGAGAGTATCTCCGGCCAATCCTGCACCGGAGACCTCGTAAAGCGGATGCTATCTTATACTGCCGTAGAACATCTATAAGGCGCGCTGAGCATCCGTTTCATTGGGAGCGAAGTTGTAGGTCTGAGCCTGCCCGAACTGAACCGACTTGGCATGGCCGTCTACAAACACGAAGTTGGCAAGTCCGCCTTGTCCAGAACCGAAACCGCCGGCAATACGTGTGTGGCGATAATCAGGAAATTTGTTGGCGAATGTGAATGGGCCCGCTCCGCCACAGGTTATCTCTTCGTTGCATCCATCCCCAATATTCGTTGTGATGTAGGTTTTCAAAGCCGTAACGCAGCCGTCAGTGACCCCGGAGCCATTGCGCGCGCAGGTTCCGCCAATGTTCTCAATGCGGATAAAGTCGGAGGGAGTAAAGCCTCCCGTGCTTGCATTCGATGGATCTCCGTAGTATAACTTTGCGGAATCTCCAGCCAGGAACACTTCAGAGGGTGAGCCGACAGCGCCTTCCGTAATTCCGATCTTGTTGGGCACAGCCTGGAGATCCGATGTCAGGAAGCCGTTCAGTGCGTAGCTGTCGGAAATGGTCGTCGTATCCGAAGGACAATGGAAGGCAGTGAGCGGTTGATTGACAGTAGTGGTGCCGTTTGCGGGAGGGGTTTGTGAGTAAGGCTGCAGGCACTGCATCCAGTTCATTCCTACACCGGTGGCTGGATTTGTCCATTGCGATGGAACGAATTGATCGTCATAATCCTGAGAATACTGCATGCTTGCCAGACCGATTTGCTTGAGGTTCGACAAACAGCTTGTTTGACGCGCCTTTTCGCGCACCTTGGCGAAGACCGGGAAGAGAATGGCTGCAAGTATTGCGATAATAGCTATCACAACTAAAAGCTCGATGAGAGTAAATCCACGTTTCATTGTTAGACCCCTTAATTTAAATACATATTGTTCAAAACTAGAGCAGTTGTTCATTTTTTGAACAGTGAAATCATTATACAGGTGATCCGTCCCACTGTCAACTAGTTTTAAATTCTTTATTTTTTAGCGATTATGCTTCCGCCCCGAGGATACTCGGCGCTTGCTTCGCTCCGGAATAAATTCCTGCGCTGAACGGGCGAAGACGCCCACGCGATAGCGTGTTCAATACCCGCTCAGCGTAGGACTTTAGTCCGGAGGTCCTGCGGGCCCAATAGATCACTCTCATGAACAGTCGTAAGAAACAGAGGTGTTGCGCGGACAGCGTGGGTACCAAGCCAAGGCTGAACTCATACTGCCAGCCCGCTGGTGGAATGCCGGAGAATTAGGTATGCTGATGGAGCATGAGTACATCATGCCAGTAGATAGTCCGTTTGGAGATTGTAAGTGACGGTTCCACAATCGCGGGAGACATCCCCGTCTCTTTGGCTCATGCTTAAATTCTGGCTGTCCCTGGGGACTCAGTCGTTCGGAGGGGGAACAGCGACCCTGGCGCTTATTCGCCGGGAGGTCGTCGACCGAAACAAATGGATGGACGATTCGGAATTCGTGAAGGACTGGGCGCTCTGCCAGATCTCACCGGGGATCAACCTTCTTGGAATGACCATCCTGCTAGGCCGTCGCCTGGGCGGAACTCCCGGCATTGCCATAGCCTTGTTTGGTCTGCTCTTCCCCAGCACCGTCATAACCGTGGTGATCACGGCTTTTTACGCACATTTTAAAGACCTCGCCACGGTGCGCGCCGCCCTGCATGGAGTAATTCCCGCGACCGTGGGCCTTGGTCTCCTTACAGCCTTTAAGATGGTATGGCCGCTGCTGCAAACGAGCAAGCGCGAAGGCGGAGGTCCGCTGGCTTTTGCCTGCGCCCTTGCGGTGGGCGCAGGACTGGCCGTGGCAGCGGCCAACGCACCCGTTGTGCTGGTTCTCTGTGCCGCAGGAGGTCTGGGAGCCTTGTTCTGGCACGCATGGAGTAAGAAACACTCTCCGGATGGGAGAACTCCGTGAGCCTGTTTGTTTACTTCTGGCTGCTGCTGAAGGCATGCCTTTTCTCAACTGGCGGTTTCGGAAATGTCCCCAGCCTGCATTCCGACCTGCTGGCGCGCGGATGGGCGAACGAGCAGGAGTTCGGCGAGGCCCTCTCAGTTGGCCAGGTATCCCCCGGCCCCAACGGACTCTGGGTGATCAGCCTCGGATACCTCATGGCCGGAGTCGGCGGGGCCATGCTCGCGCTGGTCGCCATCATTCTGCCGCCTCTATTAGTCCTGGTTGTGGAGCGTTTCTACCGCCGCATCCAGCACCATCCGGCCGTGGAAGGATTCATGCGGGGACTCAGTCTGGCCGTCGTCGGAATTTTCGTGGTCGTCATGCTGCGCCTGCTGCATGGAATCGGACTGGAAGCCAAAAGCGTTCTTATCACCCTGGCGAGCATCGGACTGGGAATAACAGGACGAGTCCCCGTTATAATCATCCTCGCACTGGCCGCCGCCGGGGGTTTGCTCCTATTTTAATTCGACAGTTCCCATGGCCTGCGGCGAAATATGCGGACAGCCGTACATGACTGGGGCCCAATTCATGGCATAGAGGGTGTTCGGACTTTTAGGGTCGCCGGCCGGCTCGTACTCGTAGCGCAGAAAATTGATCTTCATCTTCATTGGTCCGAATTGGCTCATTCCCAGGCGCTGTAACGTGGGACCGGCAGGCAGCGCCAGGTCTACAATCCACCCAGTCACGCGTCCGTCTGTCTTCTGGATGCTTGCCGCCGTTCGCAGCTTGTCCAGGTTCCAGGAGGGGTTTGCCCAGTAGTCCCGGCTTATAATGTCTCCGTCAAGAATTAAGTTAACATCAGACTCCGGAGCAGCAGTCAGTGTGGTCATGCCATCGTAGACAACGTTCTTTGGACTGACCTCAACTTCGATCCACTGACGCGCGTCGCCCTTTGCATCTAGAAACACCTCAGCGACATCTCCCTTATACAGAGGGTCATCGTGTTTTGTATAAGGCGAAATGATGCGAGTGGCGCTGCAAATAAAGCGAATGTAGAGGTACTGTTTGTCCCAGAGA
>Ga0302315_10003878_pt1 | contig 13312 bp, 8 predicted proteins | sample III_Palsa_N3_1_FD_200532 | JGI IMG/M metagenome (GOLD analysis project Ga0302315, IMG submission 200532) | Peat permafrost microbial communities from Stordalen Mire near Abisko, Sweden - III_Palsa_N3_1 | ecosystem: Environmental > Terrestrial > Soil > Palsa > Peat permafrost | place: Sweden... | reverse complement strand
GTATTAATTCAAGAAACATTGTTTCAAAGAATTTTACCTGGAATACTACCGTAACATTTACCCATTATGTTAATAAGGTGGTATCTACCTATAACAACAGTGTAATTACGGAAAGCATCACCTCCGGATTTTTACAGATCCCTGTTACGCAAACCCAGGTGGGCGGCCCCATAGGCGAATTTTATGGATATACCGTTAAAGGCATATTTAAAACTGCCGCCCAGTTGCAGGGTGCACCCATACAATTTGGCCAACCGATTAGCCTTACCCCGGGTACCTCGGGTTCAACATCTTTGGGTGATATTCAATATGTTGACGTCAATCATGACGGTAAGATCGACGCCAGCGACCTGGGGCCTATTGGTAACCCTAACCCGAACTTTACCTATGGCTTTACCAATAGTTTCAGCTATAAAGCCTTTGATCTGTCTATATTCCTCTATGGGTCATATGGCGGTAAAATACTTAACTATCTGGATAATACCATTGAAGGCTTAAATGGGTTATATACAAATCAACTTGCGGAAGCTTCGAATTTCTGGACCCCTTCCAACCCCAATTCAAATATCCCTGCGCCAAAGGGCGGTGTTAATACAAACCTCGAAATGTCTACCCGGTATTTGCAAAGCGCGTCTTTTTTAAGGTTTCAAAACGTGAATTTAGGATACAACTTACCGCAGCAATGGGCTAAATATATAGCGCTTAGTCGCTTAAAAGTGTATTTCAGCGCGCAAAACCTATTCGTAATAACAGGGTATAAAGGGCTGGATCCAGAAGTTGGCCAGCAGAACCAAAACGTGTTTTTAACCAATGTAGATTTGGGAAGATATCCTTCGCCAAGGGTTTTCACCTTTGGAATAAACGCGGAATTTTAATTTAAAATAAAAGATTTAAAATGAAAGCAAATATAAAATATTTAATTAGTGCGGCGGTTATCGGTCTCAGCACCATAACAAGTTGTAAAAAGGATTTTTTCAACAGGCCGCCGGAAAGTGCGATAACAATTGATAATTTTTACAAAACTGATGCCGAAGTAGCAGCAAGCACACTTAACCTGTACAACTCGGTTTGGTTTAACTACTGTGGAAAACCCGGTTGGGCAGTATGTGAAATGACCGGCGGGAACGGGCGTAGTTACTCAAGTGACGTAGTCGACTTTGGGCAGTTTACAGTAACCAATTTAAATGCACAGAATGATGCCGCCTGGGTTTCACTATGGACCGTTGTTGAGCAGGCCAACGCGCTGATTAACTTAATGCCCTCGAGGGTAGGCGCAGGCGTAACCCCGGCGGTGGTGAACAATGCTTTGGGGGAAGCCCATTTTATGCGTGCCATGGCTTATTTTCATATCGTAAGGTTATGGGGAGCGGTGCCTATTATCGAAAATGCAAGTAACTTTTTGTCTAATTTCCAGGTAAATACCAACAGGATCCAAGACGTCTACACCTTTATGGTTAACGACATGAAATTTGCCGAAACCAATTGTACCGCTATGATCAGAACAGGATCTATCACCCAGGGTCATGTATCCAGTGGTTCAGCTTCAGCTATGCTCGCGAAACTATATCTGTACATGCAGGATTATCCTGACGCGCTTAAGGAGGCACAGAAAGTGATCAACAGCGGCGAGTTTAAATTATATGGTATAGATATTCCCGATAAAGGTTATTACGATCTGTTTCTAACCGCAAATAATAATAACCAGGAAAGCATTTGCCAGTTACAATGGGCAGGCGGGGCCGCTTATGGCCATGGAAACCCTATGCAAGCCTCTTTAGCCTATAGTGGTACTATTACAGGTACAGGTGACGGATATGCCGTTTTAGGCCCCACTATCGATTTGCAAAATTCTTATGAAGCAGGGGACCTGCGGGTGCATGCTACAATTATGCAGGCAGGCGATGTTTATCCGGATATCGACGCGGCAACAGGCGGTTATACCGTACCTGCCACCGTTGACGCGCAGGGCGGGGATGCAGCTGTTAAAAAATATGTGGTAGGTACACCTGCCGACAATGGGGGCCTTGGTGCAGCTCAATCGGCAGCGGATAACACTTATCTGATGCGTTATGCCGAGGTTTATTTGATTGCAGCAGAAGCCATTGTCGGTACCAGTACCACTTCCTCAGATCCTCAGGCTTTAAGTTATATCAACGCCATCAGGAAACGGGCGAATTTAGCCCCTTTAACAGAAATAAACCGCCATTATACAGTTCCTAACCCTAATTATGATGCCACCTACAACAACACTGTCCCTACCACTATAATTAAGGACGATATTATATCTGAAAGAAGGCATGAATTCGCTATAGAAAACGATTACTGGTTCGACCTTTGCCGCATGGATGGATGGAACGGTATATTAACCAACAAGCATCCACTGGCTATTCAAATGATAAGCCAGCAGGAACGGGGTACCTATGCCAGTGACCGTAAAACGGTGTATCATACCTCATACACACCGACGGATGCAGACTTTTTGCTTCCTATACCCATTGCTGAAACAACAAGTGATCCTAAATTATTACAGCCTCCTGTTCCATATCAATTTTAATAAATACAGTTATGAAAAATTTAAAATCGACATTTTTTTACTGCATACTTTCATTCGTGATGGTATTTAGTATAAGCTCCTGTAAAAAGGATGGTGGTGGCGCCCCTACTATAACGAGGGTGCGCACTGTTTACCAAAGTACCCAAACTTCACAAACCGTTACAGCTTTTGATTCAACAACGGCCGATGGCAAAATAGGGACTTTATATGCCATCATAGGTAACAATCTGAGTACTGCGCAAGCGATATATATTAATGGTGTTTCTATTTATTTTAACATAGCTTACGCTTCAAATACCACGCTGCAGTTTACAGTGCCTTCTAGTGTGCCTTTTAGTAGCAGCAGCACAAATAATACGCTGACTGTAGTTACTGCCTATGGAAAAGCCAGTACCCCTTTTGTGATTGAACAGCCTGTACCGGGCATAACTTCCGTCAGCCAGCTTGCAGGCAACCCTGGCGATGTTATCACTATTGACGGTACAACGTTTAACGGGCTCACAGGCGTATCATTCGGCACCGTACCTGGTACCGTACTTACCAGTTCACCCACGGAGATAACCGTAAAAGTTCCGACAGGGGTTACCTATGGACCGATTCTGGTGACTACCGCTGCAACAAAAGGCGGTGGTGTTGGAACGGGCCCTTTACTAACTTCCGGAACAAGTGAATTTGCAGCCGGAAGCGCATCCCACCAGGCAAATGCTATTTTTGGCTTCAACACCGCGATTTTTGAAGATGCCGCTGAAAACGGCTGGCAGATTCAGGGTGGCTGGGATGGAAGCCCCTACACAATAGATACAAAAACGGTGAGAAGGGGCACTTCATCCATAAGTTATACTTATCCAGGCGGGTATGTTGGCTTTATAATAAACGCGGGAAGCGGAAATAGCGTGGATGCAAAGACAGCTCTTAAATTTTCCATATACGGGGGGCCGGGAACCAACGGTAAAAATATCCGTCTTGACCTGAACTATAATTTTAACACATCGGTTCAGATTACACTTTCAGAAGGTAAATGGGTCGATTATCTTATCCCGCTTGAGAATTTTGTTGATTCTGCCGACCCCCTGCCTTCAAGCGTCAGCAATTTGGTTTTCCAGGAATACAGTGGGAATTCCTCCCAGTTTAATATGGATGACGTTGGACTAGTTGAGATTAAATAATAGGAATACATAATTGGTTAAATGCGGCCATCACCGTTTGGTTGCGGTGATGGCTTTTTTTCTTAAAATAAAAAATATGAAGAAAACACAAAAAAGCAGTGTTATTATGCTGTTGACGCTGATGACGATATTGGCGTGTAAAAAGAACAATTCTACCAATAATAACACATCGACGTCGGGAGATCCTGGGAACGGTGGTGCAACGGGGTCTATTACAGCTCCAACCGATCCTTCGGTCGCAGCTACGCAAGGTTTTTTTCTTAACGATTGGGCTGCCAGAACCTTTACTACGCCTGCTACACAGGCTGCTGCCAAACCTGCAGCCACGGCTTCCATTACGGCAACGGCCGATTTTAGCCAGGTGGTATCAAAAGTGTCCAAATATATGTTCGGCAATAACATGAACCCCTTTACCGGCCAGTTTACAGATGCGGCTACGGTTACTAATATAAAAAATCTTTCGCCAAATATTATCAGGGCCCCCGGCGGCAGCTTATCCGATGTTTATTTCTGGAACGCGCCATCCGGTGGAAGCCCGGCAGATGTGCCTGCTGAATTGTTGAATGCTGATGGAAGCGTTAATCCTAATACCGGGTGGGCCTGGAGCGGAAATGTAACTGCCAGTTGGTCGATAAGCCTTGACAATTACTACGCTTTATTGCAAAAGACGAACAGTACCGGCGTTATCACTGTTAACTACGCTTATGCACGTTATGGAACCGGACCGACACCGGTACAAACCGCGGCACATTTAGCGGCGGATTGGGTAAGATATGACAAGGGCCGTACCAAATTCTGGGAAATCGGTAACGAATGTTATGGTAACTGGGAAGCCTGTTACCGCATCGATATAACCAAAAATCACGACGGCCAGCCGGCAGTCATCACCGGGGATTTGTACGGGAAGCAATTTTTAGTTTTTGCAGATTCCATGCGAAACGCCGCGGCTCAGATAGGAAGTACAATTGAAATAGGTGCCGTGCTGCATGAAACCCCTGATGACAACAGTGGCGTGAGCGTCAACGGCTGGAACCCGGGCGTACTGGGCGAAATTGGTAACTCAGCCGATTTTTTTATCGTACATAATTATTATACGAACGATGGTGAAAACTCAAGCGCGATCACCATTTTTAATACCGCCTCAGCTTCTTCCTTAAAATTAATGAATTTTGTAACAACAGCTATACAAACTGCGGGCATAACTCAAAAACCGATCGCGTTAACGGAATGGAATATTTTTTCAACCGGCTCACAACAGCAAATATCAAGTGTGGCGGGCGTACATGCCGTCATGGTCCTTGGCGAAGCGATCAAAGACCAGTACGGCGAAGCCAGCCGCTGGGACCTGGCGAATGGCTGGAGCACAAGCTCGCCTGGCGATGACCAGGGATTATTTAGTTATGAACAGCCCAATGTCCCTGATTTTACACCAAGACCGGCTTTTTATTATATGTATTATTTCCAAAAGTTTTTTGGAGACCGGATGATCAGTTCATCCGTAACCGGCAGCACAAGTATTGTTAGTTATGCTTCGTCGTTCAGTTCCGGCCAGGCCGGTATGGTTCTTGTCAATACAGGTGAAACCGGTCAAACCGTGAATGTGAAATTTAAGAATTACTACACAGGCAGCAATTATTACTATTTTACCCTACAAGGGGGCACCGATAATGGGGATTTTTCGGGCCAGGTTTTAGTTAATAGTAATGGACCCTCAATTAATTATGGTGGGCCTGCAAATTATGCTTCTTTGCCTGCAAACTCAACGAGTACAAGTAACGGGATAAAAGTTACCGTACCCGCCAGGGGGGTGGTTTTTTTAGTTGTCGATAAAAAATAGCTTATATAACTTAAACGGCCTGGTAACTTCTGTAATAGACATAAAATAAACTTGTAAAATTAATTTTTTAATCTCGCAAAAGGTTTAATTTAATAAAGAGTTATTTTTACATGATGAAACGCTTCTTCTTCCTGGTTTTGCTATTGCTGTTGTTTACCTTTAGGTCATTTGCACAGAACGGGATACGTGCTTTTCAAGCGGCCGATTCAATAGGTAAAATCGTTCAAGTTACTGCCACAGTAATTGATGTCCGTTCCTTCCCAAATTCAAAGGCTGTTGCAATAGGGCTTAGTGACTGGCGTAATAAAGAGGAATTGCTTACATTGATTGTCCACCAAACGCATTATCATAAATCCAGTACCAAATGGTTGCTGAGCCTTAAAGGCCAGCTCATATCTTTTAAAGGAAAGGTATTAAATCATAATGGCCATGCGGTTATCAAAGCTGAAATTGAAAACATAGGCATCAGCGAAGTAATGGCTATTCCCGGGGTGGCGGCAACTGTAAAGGAAACACGACCGGCGGGAAAAAGCATATTGGCAAATGATGCAGCGAATCATATAGGTGAATTGGTAACGATTTGTGATACGGCTCATGACTATAGTATGGCCGGCGATAGCCTGGTCGTCCTGAATTTTGGCGTAAAATCGCCTGATCAATTAACAATCAGTTCAAAAGCCAATAACTCATCTTTAAACAATCAGGCCTTTGATCATCATCATTTTACATTCGACGCAGGATTTCTAAAGGGTAAACATATTTGTGTGACCGGCAGGGTCACTTTATATCATAATGCGCCACAACTATTAATTACAGATCCTGCACAGATTTTTATCCCTTAGGTATCGTGACGTTTCGTAAAGTGCAGGTAAGGGAATTTAAAGGACCTATAGGCTAAGCTTGGAGAGTTTTACCAATAAATATTAATGAGAACAATAGTTTGTACCAATCCGGGGCATCTTGACTATAAAAAAGAGATAAAACCAATTTTAACGCCGGGCAATGCCCTGGTAAAAGTGAAAAGAATAGGGATTTGCGGTACAGATTTGCACGCTTTTGAAGGAACGCAGCCTTTTTTTTCTTATCCCCGTATATTAGGACATGAAATATCCGGGGAATTGGTTGAACTTGACAATGCTCCCGGTTTTCAAATAGGCGAAGAAGTAACATTTATACCTTATTTTAATTGCAAGAATTGCATAGCCTGCCGGGCAGGAAAGCCAAATTGCTGCGTAAATATTAAAGTTTTCGGCGTACATATCGATGGTGGAATGATGGAATTTATAAGCGTGCCATCCCACTTACTGGTCCATGGCGAGGGGTTGAGCCTGGATGAGCTGGCTTTAGTTGAACCGCTTGCGATAGGTGCACACGGGATCAAACGGGGCGGTGTTAAAAAAGATGATTTTGTCTTGGTCGTAGGCGCGGGGCCAATCGGCCTGGCCGCTATGGAATTTGCCCGTATAGCCGGTGCTAAAGTAATCGCCATGGACGTTAACAACAATCGTTTAGGTTTTTGTAGAGAAAAGCTTAAAATCGAACACCTGATAAATCCTTTGTATTCAACGGTGGCAGAACAACTGAAAGCCATTACCAAAGGCGATATGCCCCAGGTAATCGTTGATGCAACCGGCAATCAAAAGGCTATTAATCAGACTTTTCAATACATGGCCCATGGCGGTACTTATGTCCTGATTGGGCTGCAGAAACACGAGATAAGCTTCAGCCATCCTGAATTTCATAAACGTGAAGGGACGTTGATGAGCAGCAGGAACGCGACCCGGAATGATTTTGAGCATGTAATTGACTCCATAAGAAGCGGGCTAATTAATCCATCCGCTTATATTACCCACCGCGTAAGTTTTGAACAGGTAAATGATAATTTCCAAAGCTGGTTGAACCCGGCGACTGAAATTATTAAAGCAATGGTTTCCATCGGGTAAAGGAAGATTTTACGCGATTTTAAATTGCTGGCGGAATCATCAATATCCAGTCCAATATTGCAGCTAAACAAAAACCCTTTTTTTTGCACCATAGGTTTCCCTGAATTCTTTAGGCATGCAATTTTTTTTAGTTTTAAACACCCTGTTAAAGTTTGACAGGTTATTATAACCGCACATATTCGCGATGTCGGCTATTATATAAGTCGTATCAATTAACATTCGGCCTGCATGCCCTAGCCTTATTTCATTTAAATGGTCGACAAACGTACTGCCTGTTTGGGCTTTTATAAACCGGCTCAATGAAGTTTCGGACATATTTGCTATCTGTGCGATATCAGCAAGCGTGATCTGTTTCTCGTAATTGGCGTTTAGATAATCAAATACTTTTTCAATTTTACTGTTATCATAAGGTGTTTTTTCATGTAAAAAGCCGGGGCTTGAAAGCATTTGCATATTCCTGGAAATAGAAAGATCATGAAATATAGATAGAAATTCAAGTACAGACTCAAAACCGCTTTTTTTGTCAAGTTGTATAATCCTGTCAGCGACCCCGTCAACGGTGTATTGCGAAAAAAGTACGCCGCGATGTGCATTCTCCAACATGTTTTTGATCAGAAAGAGCTGGCTCCTTTTTAATAACTTTTCATCAAACAAGTCTTTATGAAACTGTATAGTGACCTCTCTAACATTATTGGAGGTACATTGATCAGTAAACCATGCATGAGAAAGATTGGGCCCTGTGAGTACAAGATCGACATCATTAATTTGTTCTGTGTGATTTCCAACAACACGTTTAGCATTCCTGGCATTTAATAATAGATTTAATTCATAGGCGTCATGGTAATGGAGCGAAGAATCAAAGTCGTTTTTATTTCGGGAGAATATAGTAAAACAATCGCTTGTAGTTAAAGGAGGGACTTCTTTTATTATTTTCTGCATCATATTTTATATACAATTGGCCTTAAGTAAATATAAATACCAGCTATTGTTCACAGGTATAAAAAAATGTCAATTTTAGAATACAAATGTTAAGTATGGCTAATTTTTGGTAAAATAATACCACCCTTTTTGGTAAAGAAGTTCCAGAGCGATCGCTTTTATTAACATTTATGCTATTAAAATTTAACTTTTATATCATTGCATGTAAAGTATAAGCCATAGCTTTATCCTGCAGAACCGGCAAACCAATTTTACCTACTAGCTATGTTAAATAAGCATCCAGTGCTAAAGTATATCCACCTGTTTTTTATTATTTTCCTTTTTGCCCTGGATAACCGTTCGTTAGGCCAAACCCCTGCACTGAGCCCACCCATGGGATGGAACAGCTACAATTGTTTTGGATCTGCGGTACACGAAGATGAAGTAAAGGCCAATGCGGATTATATGGCACAAAATCTTAAACCATATGGCTGGCAATATATAGTTGTTGATTTTTTGTGGTCCTATGATAATCCGCCGGGAAGTAAAATAGGCAACCCTTATCAAAAAAACTTGCAGGATGGTTCTTTTATCCCCTGGCTTACGATGGATAAGTGGGGGAGGCTTATGCCGCAGCCAACAAAATTTCCATCCTCTTTTGGCGGCAAAGGTTTCGCGCCATTGGCCGCTTACATACATGCGTTGGGCCTGAAATTCGGTATTCACGTGATGAGGGGTATACCCCGCCAGGCAGTTTGGGCCCGCTCACCGGTCAAGGGAACCCATGGCATAACCGCCGACATGATTGCAGATACAAACTCGACCTGCCCCTGGATGAACCAAATGTACGGGGTCGACATGAAGAAACCCGGCGCCCAGGAATATCTTAACTCCCTTTTGGAGTTATATGCTTCTTGGGGAGTTGATTTTATTAAGGTGGATGATATTGCAAGGCCCTACCGGGAGCCGGAAATTGAAGGGTACAGCAAAGCCATTAAAAATTGCGGACGTCCTATCCTATTAAGCCTGTCCCCCGGTGCTACCGCCTTAAATGAGTCAGACCATGCCGCTAAATATGCAAATATGTGGCGCATGGCGGATGACTTTTGGGATAATTGGAAAGAGATTATCGGGATGATAGGTTATGCCGAACAATGGCAGGGAAAGGGTGGCCCGGGGCACTGGCCGGATTGTGATATGATACAGATAGGCAAATTATCCAAACGGGGACCCGTTGGCGACGAGCGTTACAGCAGGTTTACTCTGGACGAAGAATATACCCACATGACATTCTGGAGTATCTTTCGTTCACCGCTGATGCTTGGCGGTAATTTGCCGGAAAACCGGCCATTTGAATTACAATTTTTTAACAATCCGGAAGTGATCGCGGTAAACCAGCAGGGAGAAGATCCGCGCGAGCTTTACCATAAAGACGGAAATATGGTTTGGTATTCCCATGCGCAGGGCAGTAAAGCTATATATGCAGCGCTATTTAACTTAGGTGAAAGTGCCAGTGATGTAAGCCTAGCTTTTGCTTCATTGGGGCTTACGGGTAAGGTAAAGGTACGGGACCTTTGGAAAAAGCAGGACATGGGCACATTTAAAAATAGCTATCACCAACAAATCAATAAGCACGGTGCTGCTTTATTAAAATTAACTGTTCTGTAACGTAATATAAAATTGGTATGATAAGCAAAAGTTTTCCTTTTTCCAGTTTGATAAAAGCAACGGCCTTTCTGTTTATTTTACTCCCTTTTAATGTTTTTTGCCAAAGTAAACTAAAGCTTTGGTATAGCAAACCCGCTAAGGTGTGGACGGAAGCCCTTCCCTTAGGCAACGGCCGCCTGGGAGCTATGGTTTTTGGCGGTGTCGGCCAGGAACTTATCCAGTTGAATGAGGCTACTTTATGGAGCGGTGGGCCGGTTGATACCAATGTTAATCCAAATGCTTATGCTAACCTTTTACTTGCCAGGCAAGCGCTTCTAAAACAGGAGAACTATTCCAAAGCATATGATTATGCTAAAAAAATGCAGGGGAATTACTCAGACTCTTATCTGCCGCTCGGCGACCTGACCATTACACAGACTTTTAAAGATTCATTACCCGCCGCTTATTATCGCGACCTGAATATTAGGGATGCCATTTCAACAACGCGTTTTGTAATTGACGGAACAGAATTTACACGGCAGATCATTAGTTCGGCCCCCGACCAGGTAATTGTCATTCACCTGACATCAAGCAGAACCGGGCAGTTAAACTTTAAGCTTGGGGTAAAAAGCTTGTTAAGGTACCGTGACGTTGTAGTTGCTGGTAACGAAATTGCGATGAAAGGTAAGGCTCCCGCCCATGTTCAGCCTAATTACATTCAATCAGCCAAGCCCATAACTTGGGATGACAGCACCGGTTGCAAAGGAATGCGTTTTGAATTGCTGGTGAAAGCATTAAACAAAGATGGATCAATCAATACGGACACCAGTGGCATTACCGTTAAAAATGCAACCGAGGTAACCATTTTTCTGTCGGCAGCAACCAGTTTCAACGGCTTCGATAAATGCCCCGACGCTGAAGGTAAAGATGAAAGCTTGTTAGCCTCGCAATTTTTAAGCAAGGCTTCGGCGGAAACCTGGCAAACCTTGTTGCAACGCCATTATGCTGATTATCATAATTACTTTAACCGTGTTTCTTTTAACCTGTCTGCTCCCGTACCTGATACAAATGCATTACTACCGACCGATGAACGACTGTTGAATTATACCCATGGTGTAAAAGATCCCGCGCTCGAAACGCTGTATTTTCAATACGGCAGGTACCTGTTAATTTCAAGTTCGCGCACGAAGGGCGTCCCGGCGAATTTGCAGGGGCTATGGAACAATGAAATGCGGCCACCATGGAGCTCAAATTACACGACCAATATAAACGTGGAAATGAATTACTGGCCGGCAGAAGAAACTAACTTGTCTGAAATGGATTTGCCCCTGCTAAGTTTTATAAGCAACCTGGCAGTTACCGGTAAAGTTACAGCAAGGGAGTTTTACCATGCCAGGGGTTGGGTAGTACATCATAACAGCGATATATGGGCCTTATCAAACCCCGTTGGAGAAGGGTACGGCGACCCGGTATGGGCTAATTGGACGATGGGGGCAGGGTGGCTTTCTCAGCATGTATGGTGGCATTATCAATTTACAAAAGATAAAAAATATCTTCGTCAAACGGCCTATCCCCTCATGAAAGGCGCTGCGCATTTTTATATGGACTGGCTTGTTCCGTATGAGGGCTATTTAGTTACCGCGCCGTCCGTATCGCCCGAGAATAGTTTTTTTGATGATGATGGAAAAAAAGGCGACGTATCTATTGCAACAACGATGGACATGTCCATCATCAGGGATTTATTCACTAATATTATAGCTGCGTCGGATGAATTGGGTATAGATAAAGCTTTCCGCGATTCTGTGATCGCTGACAGAAAATTGCTTTATCCTTTTCATATCGGCAAAAAAGGCAACCTGCAGGAATGGTATAAAGATTGGGACGATACAGAACCGCACCACAGGCATGTATCGCAATTATTTGGCCTTTATCCGGGCAATCAGATATCGCCCATAACTACGCCATTATTGGCGGCAGCGGCAAAAAAAACATTAGAACTAAGGGGTGACGAGGGGACGGGCTGGAGCCTTGCCTGGAAGATAAATTTTTGGGCGAGGTTACTGGATGGTAACCATAGCTATAAATTATTAAAGGACCTTTTAAGAGCAACAGATCAGGCGGGGACTAATTATACGGACGGCGGCGGGTCGTATATTAACTTGCTTGATGCCCATCCGCCTTTTCAGATCGATGGAAATTTCGGAGGACTAGCAGGAATGACCGAAATGCTTTTACAAAGCCAAACGGGAGAAATCTCACTTTTGCCAGCGCCCCCAGATGCCTGGGAAACAGGTGCAGTTTCCGGGTTAAAGGCCAGGGGAAATTTTGAAGTAAGTATGCGCTGGAAAGGCGGAAAGTTAACGACAGCTTCCATTTTGTCTGTAGCCGGCGGCCCTTGCAGTATCCGGACATCCGGACCAATAAGAATTATGGGGTTACAGGTAAAACCGAAGAAAACAGCTCATGGTTATCTCACCAACTTTGATACAAAAAAAGGCGTAAGCTATATCATTCATGCGATAAAACAGTAAAGCACTTTAATAACCAATAACCTTCATTAAGTATTATGTATAAATCTATTTTTTTTCCGGTCTTAGCAATGGCATTCAGCATATGGGGTATAAGGATTTGCCGGGCGCAAAATGTCTCGGGCGGTATCCCCCAACTGGTAAAGCACGGCCATGTTACCCAACTTTATGTTGATCAAAAGCCCTTTCTGATATTGGGCGGTGAACTGAATAATTCCTCCTCGTCCAGCATCACCTATATGCAGCCAATATGGCAGCAGGTAAAAGCGCTGAATTTTAACACGGTGGTCACCCCGCTCTCCTGGGAGTTGATAGAACCAAAAGAAGGGTTGTTTAATTTCAACCTGGTGGATAGCCTCATCATAGGCGCGAGGCAAAACAATGTGCACCTGGTTTTCCTGTGGTTAGCAAGCTGGAAAAATGGTATGTCGAGTTATATTCCATTATGGGTAAAAGAAAATTACAAAAAATATCCGCGGGTAAAAATTCAAAATGATCAGACGGTTGAGGTGTTATCAACCCTTTCTGAAGCTAATTCGGATGCTGATGCAAAAGCTTTTGCTGCATTGATGAAACATATTCGCGAAGTTGATGGGACCAAACATACCGTATTGATGATGCAGCTAGAAAACGAGACGGGCATTTTAGGCGATTCACGCGACCGCTCAGCAGCGGCAAATGCCGCCTTTAATGCGCAGGTTCCGAAAGAATTGATCAAT
>Ga0302315_10003874_pt1 | contig 13314 bp, 12 predicted proteins | sample III_Palsa_N3_1_FD_200532 | JGI IMG/M metagenome (GOLD analysis project Ga0302315, IMG submission 200532) | Peat permafrost microbial communities from Stordalen Mire near Abisko, Sweden - III_Palsa_N3_1 | ecosystem: Environmental > Terrestrial > Soil > Palsa > Peat permafrost | place: Sweden... | reverse complement strand
TGGCGGCGCAGGCGGGCCGCTCCCTCTATAAATTCAGCGGGCGCCACCAGGAACCCCATTCTGATGGACAATGCCAGGGACTTGGTCAGAGAACCTACATAGAGTACATTCCCTCCGTGATCAGCACTGGCTAGTGGCAGGATAGGACCGGAGGCGTAATGAAAGTCATAGTCATAATCATCCTCAATCACCGCCAGGCGCCGGGACCTGATCAATTCCAGGAGTTTCATCCTACGCTCCGCACTAAGGGTCACTGTGGTGGGATGATGATGATGCGGCACCACATAGAGCATGCGAACGTAGGTCTTTTTACAAATGTCACTGACCGCTTGCACATCAATCCCGCATTCGTCCACCGGGACTCTTATCAGCGTGGCCCCCAGTTGTTCAAAACAAAGGTCGGCATACCGGTAATTGGTCATCCCGACGATTACCTTGTCCCCGGGCCGGATCAGCATGGCGGCCGCCAGGTAAATGCTCATCTGGGCCCCCCGGGTGACCATCAGATTTTCCGGGCCAATGGGTAGGCCCCTGGACTCTGACAAATGGGATGACAGCGACTTGCGCAGGTGATCCGCCCCGGCTGCGCCTCCGTATACCAGTTTTTTGGCATAGGCCTTTCCCCTCGATAGCCGGCGGCATTCTCTCAGAAGCAGATCCAGGGGAGCTTCTCTCACATCCGGAAAGCCGTCGTTAAAGACCAGCCGCTGTTTGTTACCGGGTATAACGATACCGGGTTGAGGTGCAACGAAGTTGAAAGAGAAGCCTGTACCGCCGCTGTAACCGCCGACTTGTCCCCCGGGACGAAAACTCCTGGGTTTAATTCCCGGCAGGCTTTTGGAGACGAGTACCCCTTTGCGGGGGATGGCCTCTACCCAATCCTGGTGTAACAGCTCTTCATAGGCGGCCACAACGGTCTTCCTGTGTAATTGTAACATTTCCGCCAGGGCGCGGGTACTGGGCAGAAAGGCGCCGGGTTGTATCCTGCCTTCCTGGATCAGGCTGACAAGCCGGTTCGCTACCTGCTGATAGATGGGCATGGCACCGGCTTTATCGATGATAATGAGCGTTTGATAAGGTAACATACTGGACTACATTACTTGTATGATCTGGACTATAAAGATAGGCCAATGGCCGATTACCTTTACACCCGAAAAACTTATTGCACATGGAACAACGTTTTAAAATGGGGGAGATTGATCCCAAAGCGTATAAGGCGATGATTGCCCTGGAAACTTATATGGCAGGCACGGATATCGCACCCCTTCACAAAGAACTGATCAAGGTCAGGGCCTCCCAGATCAATGGCTGCGCCTACTGTCTGAATAGCCATACCAAAGATGCCCGTAAACTGGGAGAGACCGAACAACGTTTATATTTGCTGAACGCCTGGCGGGAATCCCCTCAATTCTCAGAAGAAGAAAGGATCATCCTGGCCATGACAGAAGAGATTACCCTTATCGACCAGAAAGGGCTCACCGATGCCACTTACGAAAAGGCGGTGACCGCTTTCGGGCTTGAAAAGACGGCCTCCCTCATTATGGCTGTGGTGACCATCAATGCCTGGAACAGGATAGGTATATCGACGAGGCTATTGCCGGTTTAACGCGCTTCGGCGCAGCACAAAAAACAACTATGGCTACCATCAAACATCTCCTTACAAACGAAGACATCCTCCTTAGCTGGCCGGTCGTATTTGCGCTGCGCCCTCACCTGCAAAAAGAGCGCTTCCTACAGCAGGTGCGGGATATGATGCAGGACGACGGATACCAAATGCTGGGCCTGGTGGTCGAGGAAAATGGTTCGGAAGTAGTGGCTTCTTTCGCCGGCTTCCGCCACATGCACAAACTCAGCTCGGGCCCCGGCATTTACATTGATGACTTGAGTACTTTGCCAGAGCATAGAGGAAAAGGATATGCCGGTATGTTATTGGATTATGTCCATAATATCGCCAGGGAAAGCGGGAAAGAAAGTGTTCAACTGGACTCCGGGTACCACAGGAATGCCGCTCACCGTGTATACTTAAATAAAGGATATGTGATCAGTGCGCATCATTTTACCCACACACTGGGATAATCTTCGCATATCAAGAATGGCGTCACATTTGTACGCTAATACCTATGAAAAGCGAAATACACTTCAAAACCATTGAACCAAAGATCTTGTACTTTGGAACGCCTGTCGCCCTGATCACAACAATTGATGAGTCGGGAAAAGCCAATATAGGTCCTATGTCGTCTGTATGGGCTTTGGGGAGGACCCTGATGCTAGGGCTCGAATGCGCTTCAAAAACCTATCAGAACCTAATGCTGCAAAAGGAATGCGTCGTCAACTTTCCACCCTCCATTTTGTTCAACCAGGTGGAAAAGATCGCAAACCTTACAGGCGCCAATCCCGTCCCCGATTACAAACAAGGGCGGTACCAGTATGACCCGGATAAGTTTACCACCGGCGGCTTTACCAGCCTGCCATCGGAGCTCGTGAAGGCGCCACGCATTGCAGAGTGTCAATTGCATATGGAAGTAGTGTTGAAAAATGTACTGCTCATTCACGATGACCCCGTAGAAGTCTCTGGTATCGCCGCTGTCGAAGTGCGGGTAATAAAAATCCACGCCGATGAGCGTCTAATTGTAGACGGTACGCATATTGATCCTAAAAGTTGGAACCCGTTGATCTATAATTTTCGCCACTATTATGGGCTGGGCGAAGAATTGGGCAAAACCTTTAAAGCTGAAATATAAAATGAAAGACCAGTTCAATCAATTAAAATCGATGCTTAAAGGCACGTGGAATGGAGAAGGATTTTCTACATTCCCCACCATAGAAGATACGGCATACACCGAAGTATGCTCCTTTTCTCCTGATGACGATAAAAATACCATTCGTTACGAACAAAAAACATGGTACAAAAATCAAACACCCAACAATGGCAAAACCGTATTTTGGGATACAGGGTTTATTCTGTTGAAAGAGCCGGATATTTTACTGGTAAGCGCTCAGTCAGGCGGCCGGGTTGAAACTTACCGGCTAACGGAGTACAAAGACCAAAAACTGGTTTTTGACAGCATAGACATTCACAACGACGATAAAACAATCCGCTCCCAGCGCGTCTTTTACATATCCGGAAATCTCTTTAAATACGAGCTTAACATGGCTACCAAACAGGCTTCTGTATTCCAGAATCACTTAAAAGCCAGCTTAAGAAAGGTGGATTAGACCGTTAAGGAGTTGAAGACACCACTTGTGACTGGAACTTGGTGAACATCGCGGACCACGTATTTTTATCCGGGTACCAGATCAATATGGCACCGTCCTGGTAGGATCCGTTCTCATCGGCAAAGCTGCCGGTGCTGTCCTGGTTCATGTGAATGTTATGAATCCCCGCCTCCGGCTTGAATCCAAAATATTCGTCCGGTTTGGTGCTGCCGTCGGCCCCGAATCCACTTCCAAAAAAATAGACCAATGAGCCTGCGGTACTAATGGCCTGTTGGAAATGCTGGCCCATGATGTCATCCAGATCCCTTCCCCCCGGGCCATCCATAGGAGGGATGATCGTCATTTTACTGATGTCCAGCAGGTCTTCCAGGATATAATCCAGGGCGCCCGTGCCTGCTTGGGAGGCCAGGGGAAGCAGTCCCGGAGGAAAGCCTTTTATGGTCTGCAAAATGGGGTGCTGATAATTATCGTCCAGGTAGAATTGAAGGTCCGGGGGATTGTCATCTGACAATACATTAACCGCGGCCCGGTATTTTACACCGGCGGCGTCTACCAGGACATGGTAATGGGGCTTTCCGTTGGGGTCTATTTTCTGAGCGGCTACGCTGTCCAGTACGGATATTACCGTACCGGACAGGAGGCTATAATCTTGAATGGGCATTACAGATGTTTTTAGGTTAGCGAAAATGTGACCCGCATTTACAGGTCGGCTTTTTGAAAGGTTCTGATCATGATCCAGGAATAAAGGCAAATGTACACCACACTGCCTCCCAACAGAATACTTACATTAGGCGGCTGTTGGGTCATTGCTTTTACCATATCCTTGATGAAGGGAAAAGGAATGAGGGCGTCGTTAATACTCAATGGAAGGTAATGCCCTATTTTCACCGGAGTGAAATAATTCAATAGCCCGGATATGGTATTTTTGATAATTAGGATGTATAGAAAGAACAGGCCTATGGCCAACCCGGCGCGCTTGAGCACAATTCCGAACAACAAGGCTACCGCGATATAAGACAATGCTTCTATAAAAAAATACCCTACGTATTCTAATTTTAGAAAAGAGAAAGGGCTGTCACCCAATGCGCCAAACAAGATCGCCGTCGCAAAAACCACGATTGTGGAAATGAGGGCGAGTATAAACACCCACACCAATTTGATCGCGATGAACTGAAGGCGGGTCCACCCATCTATGATATTCTGCCGGTGTGTGCGGTAGGTAAATTCATTGGTCATAAGGGTGATAATGATCAGCCCCGGCAGGAACAATAAGAACCCGGACCAAAACGATACGGTATGCCACACATCCGGGTAGTTAAAGGGATGGCCCAAAATGGCGTCTCCATTTGCTTTGCCCGTCTGCGCCTTTGCCTTCACGATGAAAGAGTCAACCAGGTAATTCAAGCCTACAATACTGACTACGAACAAGCCCAGGAGTATCCAAAAGGCCTTATAGAAGCGAATTTTTAACCATTCAACTGCGAGTATTTTTTGCATAGGATCGATTAATTAGGTTTTTTTTTGCCGGGTTTTGCGGTGGGGGCTTCCTGCGTCAATTCAAGGAAGCGGGTTTCCAGGTTTTTGCGCTTCATGCTCAAATGATCAAGCGTGATTCCCTTTGAGAAGCAGTATTCATTGATCTTCCCCAGAGAAATATCAGTTGAATCAAAAATCAGGTTCAAACGGCCATCCTGCGCTTCTATCTTACTGATCCCCGGGAATGCACCGATGACACCAGCCAGGTCCCCGGAGCCGGCAGCGCCGATTTCTACTACGTCTCCCGTAGTAAGGATCTCGCTGACCTTTCCGGTGGCGATCATCTTTCCTTTTTTAAGAAGGACCATATGGGTACATACCTTTTCTACTTCGTCCAGCAGATGTGAGGCCATGATGATCGTCTTTCCTTCGCCACTCAGGGACTTGATCAGTTCCCGGATCTCTGAAATCCCTACAGGATCCAGACCATTGGTGGGCTCGTCCAGGACGAGGACTTCCGGTGATCCAAGCAAGCTCGCGGCTATGGCCAGGCGCTGCTTCATCCCCAGGGAAAAAGTACTGAAGGCGGAGTCTTTCCTTTGCAGGAGGCCTACACGGTCCAGGACGGAATCGATCTCGTTTTCACCCTTCCCCTTGATACCCGCGGAGATCTTAAGGTTCTTTGAGGCCGAAAGGTAGTGGTAAAAATTAGGCGTTTCCAGGAGGGTGCCGATCCGTTGGCGGCTTTCCGCTGAGGGCGCCTGGTCAAAAAAGGTATAGGTCCCGGAAGTGGCCTTGAGCACGTCCATGACGATGCCCAGGGTGGTTGTCTTACCACTCCCGTTAGGACCCAGTATACCAAATACGGTGCCTTTGGGAACTTCAAAGGATACGCCGTCCAGGGCCTGGATGGGTCCGTATCTCTTGGATAATTGTTGAACGCTCAGAATGGGCATGCTGTTGTTTTGATTTGGTGCGGAATGAATATTTGAATTTTACCAGATGTGCGCCCTCAAACTATCGGGTTTGTACATCTTATCTGTTGGCTGAACGTTATACGCGTCGTAAAATGCATTCAGGTTCGACACCGGCCCATCTACCCTCCATTGAGGAGTAGAATGAGGGTTGTTCAAAACCTGTGTCTTCATGCTTTCGGGCCTGGTCTTTGCACGCCATACCTGGGCGAAAGATCTGAAGAAACGTTGATCAGGGGTCAAACCGTCAATCCTTACAGTATCCTTGCCCTGGGCCGTTTTCTTAAACGCTCCATAGGCAATAGATAATCCGCCAATGTCCGCGATGTTTTCACCCAGGGTCAGGTCTCCGTTGATATGGAAGGTATCCACGGCGACATAGCCATCGTACTGCCGCACCACCAGGTTCGCCCTTTGCTTGAAATGAGCGGCATCTTCCGGAGACCACCAATCTTTCAGGTTGCCATCCGCATCATACTGACGGCCCTGGTCATCGAATCCGTGGGTCATCTCATGCCCGATCACCAGGCCAATGGCCCCGTAATTCACGGCATCGTCTCCGTCCTTAAAGAAGAAGGGGGGCTGCAGGATACCTGCAGGAAAATTAATGTCGTTGGCGTTGGGGTTGTAGTAAGCATCCACCGTAGGCGGAGTCATATACCATTCCGATCTGTCCACCGGCTTGCCAATTTTCTTCAGGTTCCTTTCGTATTCATACTTATCACAGTTCTTTTTGTTGCCGACAGCGTCATCCCTGGAGATCATTACGGTAGAATAATCTTTCCACTTGTCGGGATAACCGATCTTTTTGGCAATGGCGTGCAATTTAACAAGGGCTTTTTTCTTGGTGGAATCGCTCATCCAGTCCAATTGCTGTATATGGTCTGCATAGGTTGCCTGCAGGTTATCAACCAACACTCTCATCCTCTCTTTGGCTTCCGGAGGGAAGTAACGCTTTACATATAATTGCCCCAAAGCGTCCCCCAGCGAACCGTCTACCATCTGGGCAGCCCGCTTCCATCTGGGCCTTTGCTCCTTCTGACCGGACAACAAACGGCCATAGGCAAACGAGGCATCTACGATTTCATGTCCCAGGACCGGAGCATAATTATCAACCAGGTGAAACTTCAGATAGCTTTTCCAATCGTCCACCGGCAAACTGGCCAGTGCCTTGTACATGCCTGCGTAGAATTCAGGTTGTCCCACCAGGACGGTATCCTGATGCACACCAAGCGCCGTCAGCAGATCCTTCCAACTCAAACCCGGGGTCAGCTTATCCAGCTCGGCAAGGGATAACTTATGATAATTGGCATTCGGATCCCTGAGATCCACCGGGCTTTTGGACACCTTAGCCAATTCGGTTTCGGCTTCCAATACTGCAGCCGCGTCTTTGGCCGCTGCAGGGCCGGCTTCCCCGGTCAGGGTGAACACCGTGGTGACATACTCCTGGTACGCTTTTTTGATATTGACGATGGAACTATCCTGCTTAAAATAGTAATCCCTGTTCGGGAGTCCCAGTCCACCCTGATCGAAATGGGCCACGTCCACGGCACTGTTCTTGTCATCAGCGTTGGCATAGAAGGCAAATAATTCCCCATTTCCATCCCTATACTCTTTCACCACTTCATCAATGATCCCATGCACATCCTTGACTTGGTCAATCCTTGCCAGGTCTGCCTTGAGGGGAGTCAAGCCCTTGGACTCAATCCCGGCGGAGTCCATGATGCTAGCGTAAAGATCCCCCACCTGCTGCTCGATGCTGCCCTTTTGCAACCCTTCTTGTTTTGACAAGGAATCCATAATATTTTTCGTATCCGCCAGGGACTGATCAACCAACGTATAAAACGCTCCCCAACTGGATTGAGAAGCCGGGATCACTGTCTTTTTTATCCAACTCCCATTGGCATAGGTGAAGAAATCATCCTGCGCCCGCACAGTCGAATCCTGCGCCGACAAGTCTATCGGATCGGGAGGAGGGTTCTCCGTATTGCTTTTGCAGCCGGACAATCCCACAAGGGTCAGGCCTGCTATCAAGGCCAGGGGGGCTAAACGCGATTGATTGAACATATGATAGTTTGATTTATAAGAGGATGAATGAGAATTATTGTTTACCATATATGCGCCCTTAGACTGTCAGGCAGGTACATCTTGTCTCCGGGCACTAGGTGATAGGTGTCATAGAAGGCATTCAGATCCGACGTGGGCCCATCCGTCCTCCATTGGGGAGTAGAATGCGGATTCGTCAATACCTGTGTCTTCAGGGCCTGGGGCCTGTACTTACCACGCCATACCTGGGCATAGGCCAGGAAGAATCGTTCGTCCGGTGTCAGCCCGTCAATACGGGTGGTATCTTTTCCCTGGGCGGTTTTCTTAAATGCTCCATACGCAATAGAAATCCCTCCCACATCTGCCAAATTTTCTCCCAGGGTAAGTTCCCCATTTAAGTGGAAAGTATCCACCACGACATAACCGTTATATTGTCTGACGACCAGGTTTGCCTTTTGCTTGAAACGGGACATGTCTTCCGGACTCCACCAATTCTTTAAATTGCCATCCCCATCGTATTGCCGGCCTTCATCATCGAAGCCATGCGATATTTCATGACCGATCACAAAACCGATGGCCCCGTAGTTGACGGCATCATCTCCATCCTTAAAAAAGAAGGGCGGTTGCAGGATGCCTGCGGGGAAATTGATATTGTTCTCTGTAGGATCGTAATAGGCGTTTACGGTGGGGGGCGTCATAAACCATTCGGAACGGTCTACCGGTTTGCCTATTTTGGCAATATCCCTTTGATAGGCATACCTGCCGCAATTCCGGAGGTTGTTTACGGCACTGTCCCGGCTGATGTCCACCGAAGAATAATCTTTCCATTTGTCCGGATAGCCGATCTTCCGGGTAACGGCATTCAACTTCGCCAGGGCCTTTTGCTTGGTGGAATCTGACATCCAGTCCAGGTTCCGGATATGCTCCCCAAGGGTCGCCACAATATTATTCACCAATTCATCCACCCGTTGTTTGGCCTCCGGAGGAAAATATTGTTTTACGTATAACTGCCCCAGGGCATCTCCTATATTGCGGTCCACCAACATGCTGGCCCGCTTCCACCGGGGAAGGGGTTCCTTCTGGCCCGTCAGCGACCGGGTATAAGCGTAGCGAGCATCCACAAAATGATGATCCAGCACTTCTTCATAATTATCGACCAGGTGAAACCTCAGATAATTCTTCCAGGCATCAAGGGGAAGGCTATTCAACGCCTTGTACATGCCCGCAAGAAATTCCGGCTGACCCACCAATACAGAATCCTCATGAACCTGTAATTTTACCAGGAGGTTCTCCCAGCTCAATCCTGGAGTCAGCCTATCCAGTTCGGGCATGGTTAGCTTATGATAGTTCGCTTCGGGATCCCGTAATTCCACCGGCGTTTTAGAGGCCTTGGCCAGGGCTGTCTCAGCAGTCATAACGGCCTCCGCCTCCTTTTCAGCTGTCGCGCTGTCGTCTCCGATGAGGGTGAATATTTTGGCCGCATACGCCTGATAGGCATTTTTAATATTCAATATCGAAGAATCCTGCTTAAAATAGTAATCCCTGTTAGGCAGCCCCAGCCCTCCCTGGTCGAAATGGGCGACTTCCTGCAAGCTGTTTTTGTCATCCGCTCCCGCGCTGAATGAAAACAATGTCTTGTTCCCTTCGCTATAACCCTTTACCACTTCATCAATAATGCCTGTAACGTCTGTAATCCGGCCTATCCTTGCCAGGTCTGCATTCAAAGGGGTCAGCCCCTTTGCTTCTATTCCTGCAGAGTCCATGATGCTTCCGTAGAGATCGCCCACCTTCTGTTCCGGGCTGCCTTTCGTTAAGCCCGTTAATTTGGACAAAGAATCCATGATGCCATGTATTTGCTGCAGGTTTTGCTCCCCAAGCGCGGGGAACGTCCCCCATGACTGCCTGGAAGCGGGAATTTCCGTTCTTTTGATCCAGGCGCCGCCGGCATAGGAGAAAAAGTCATCCTGGGGGCGAACCCCTGCATCCCTGGCAGAAAGGTCGATCGGGTCCGGAGGAGGGTTCTCCGTACTGCTTTTACAACCGGCTAACCCTGCAAGGATCAGCATTCCCGTCAAGGATATCAAGGCAAAACGAGGGTGGCTAAACATATGTCGTCAGGTTTATACGGGGGTGAATGTATTATATTCCAGCGAGGTATCCAAGCCTTTGCAGGTCTCCTATATCCTTTACCAGGTGGGTTTTCCCTTTTGCAAGCAAGTATAAATCGTCGCAAATATCCGTTACATGCGCATACATATGGTCGGTGATCAAGATGCCTTTACGAAGGCTTACGGTCTTCAGTATTGCGGATATTTTCTCCACGTGAAGGGGCGTCAGATAGGTAAATGGCTCATCCAGCAAGGTAAAGCGGGAGGGTGAACAAAGAATGACATAGGTTTCCACCAACCGCCTTTGTCCTCCGGACAGGTTGCCTATCCGGGACGTATATGCACCCTTGATTTCGGGGAAAAAATGTTCAAAATCGTCGTAAGACACCTTGAAATCGGAAAACACCCTCCGGAGACTCAACGAAGAAGGTATAAAATTGAACTGGGGTAAACAGGTTAAAAGCTCCGGATGTCGATAGGCAAAGGGAACGTTGGCGCCGTCTATCCGCACACAACGGCTATAACCCTTCAGGGTCCCGTAAATAATCTGCATCAGGCAGGTCTTTCCCTGGCCGTTCCCCCCGAGAAGTCCCGCGATCCGCCCGGTCTCGCAGTGCAGGTAAATATCCGAGAGTATCTTCCGGTTGCCAAACTGCAACTGGATGCCATCTGCCGTCAGTGTGTGCGCTATTTTCAGTGTGTGCGCCATTTTATGAAATAGGTGAATATAACAAGGGAGCCAAACAATATAAAATCGAACACCAGGGTGACCGTCCACAATAAGCCAGGGGATAAACCAAGATTTCTGAAATAAAAGAATTCTTTCTTTTTGTAGGTGGCTATGAACCAAACCGTCACCCCAAGCGAACAGACCTTAAACTGGAAGATGGGACCTATTGTTTCCAGTCCATAATTCCAAAACGCAACAAGACAGGCGATCGTTAGTAAAATCGCCGATAAAAAAAAGTAGCCGTAAAAGGTGATGAATAACCGGAATGTACTCATATTCCAAAAGATACAAAAAAAGGGGCCAGGGGGCCCCTTAAAAAAAAATGAATGGCGCCCGGTTCAGTGGACCGCCCGTTTTGACAGGGGGCGCACTTCTATGGCCGCCCGTTTTCAACAAATTATATATACCGGTTGATCAGGTTCTCCATCAATTCCTGCTTCCCGCTGATGATGGCCGGCTCTCCATGTGCCACCGCATAATCCCGGAGCGCTACCAGGCCCAGCTTGCCTTCTTCAAAGGCCTTTCCTTCGCCGCTGTCGTAAGTTGCATATCGCTGCGCACGCAGTTGCTTGTATTCAGATTCCTGCAGGATGCGATCAGCCGTGACCAAAGCCCTCGCAAAGGTATCGACACCTCCAATATGGGCATGGAACAGGTCTGCGGGATCGGTTGAATTGCGCCGGATCTTAGCGTCGAAATTAATACCCCCGCCTCCAAAGCCGCCGGCTTCCAGGATAATGAGCATGGCTTCTGTCAGTTCATTGATGTTAGTGGGGAACTGGTCCGTATCCCAGCCGTTCTGGTAATCACCCCTGTTGGCGTCCATGGAACCCAGCAAGCCGGCGTCTGCTGCTACCTGTAATTCATGCTGGAACGTATGCCCGGCCAGGGTAGCGTGATTGACTTCCAGGTTCAACTTAAAGTCGTTCAGCAAATCGTGCTGGCGCAGGAACCCTATCACCGTGGCCGCATCATAATCATATTGGTGCTTAGTGGGCTCACAGGGCTTGGGCTCTATAAAGAACGTCCCCTTGAATCCCTGCCCCCGTGCGTAGTCCTTAGCTGTATGGAGGAAACGGGCCAGGTGCTCCTGTTCCTTTTTCATATTTGTATTGAGGAGGCTCATATAACCCTCTCTGCCGCCCCAGAAAACATAATTTTCTCCTCCCAGTGCGATCGTGGCGTCCAGGGCCGCTTTTACCTGGGCGGCGCCGTGGGTCAGCACGTGGAAATCCGGGTTGGTGGCCGCGCCGTTCATGTAACGGCGATGAGAAAACAGGTTGGCGGTACCCCACAATAATTTGACTCCGCTGGCTGCCTGCTTTTGTTTGGCGTAGTCCACCAATGCCTGTAACCTTTTTTCATTTTCCGCGATATTATTCCCATAATCCACCACGTCCACATCGTGGAAGCAGTAATAAGGGAAGTTGATCTTCGTAATAAACTCGAAGGCGGCATCCATTTTATCCTTTGCCCTGGCCACGGGATCTGACTTTTCATCCCAGGGAAAGATATGTGTGGGGCCTCCGAAAGGGTCCGATCCATTACCCACAAAAGAATGCCAATATGCCACCGCAAAGCGCATATGATCCTTCATGGTTTTGCCGGCGACCACTTTTTGTTCGTCATACCAGCGGTATGCAAATGGATTTTTTGATCCGGGTCCTTCATAACGGATCTGGCCGATCCCTTTGAAATATTCTTTGTCTCCTAAAAGAACGTTTGCCATAATTGATATGATTGTAAGATTTATATGATAGATATGAACGCCGGTTTATAAAGCGCCGGAATTCACCAGCAGCGCTTTCCATTCCTGGTAAGCCTCTTCGTATACGGCGCTGGCGGCGTGGGCACTCAGGGAGCCCGTCCACGCCTGGCCCCCGGGCAGTACCTGCTTCACGGGGACGATCCGGCTGAACGCATCTGCCTCGGAAGCAAAGACCCCTACCCCTATGCCCGCACCTAACGCGGCTCCTACACTACCTTCACTCAGGTAAAGATCCACCGGAACACCGGTGATCTGTACAAATGCGTCTGTAAATACATCGCTTAGGAAAAGGTTTGTCCTGCCTGCCCTGATCCGAGTAGGATTCATACCATTTTCCCGCAGGATATCCAGCCCATACCGGAAGGCAAAGGCTATGCCTTCCTGCGCAGCCCGGAAAATATGGGCCCTGGTATGTACGTTCAGGTCGATGCCGTGCATCTGCACTCCCGGTATACGGTTATTCAACATCCGTTCCGCCCCATTACCGAATGGGAGTATCCGGACACCGGCGCTCCCCACCGGGATAGCCGCCGCTAGTTCATTAATCTCTGCATAAGACAGACCGGCCCCAACCTGATCTTTTACCCAACGGTTCAGGATACCGGTACCGTTGATGCACAAAAGGATGCCCAACCGCTTTTGTTCGGTGCTGTAATTTACGTGAGCAAAGGTATTGACCCTTGATTCCCGGTCATAGATCAATTGGTCACTTACCCCGTAGATCACACCGGAAGTACCAGCGTTAGCCGCTACTTCTCCCGGTTGCATTACGTTCAGGGACAAAGCATTATTGGGTTGGTCGCCCGCCTTATAGGTGACGGGGATGTTTTTTGATAATTTTAATTGGGCAGCGACGGAGGCATTCAGTTGCCCATGCTCTGAAAATACCGGGCGTATATCGGGGATGACCTGCCTGTCAAATCTAAAATAGCGGAACACGTCTTCGGATAGCCCGTTTTCCTTAAAGTCCCAGAATATGCCTTCGGAGAGGGCAGA
>Ga0302315_10003873_pt1 | contig 13315 bp, 10 predicted proteins | sample III_Palsa_N3_1_FD_200532 | JGI IMG/M metagenome (GOLD analysis project Ga0302315, IMG submission 200532) | Peat permafrost microbial communities from Stordalen Mire near Abisko, Sweden - III_Palsa_N3_1 | ecosystem: Environmental > Terrestrial > Soil > Palsa > Peat permafrost | place: Sweden... | reverse complement strand
CCTGCGGCCGCTCATACTGGACAAAAATGCTGAGGATGATCTGCACGCCAATGGGCAGCAGCGCCGCCTTGAGCAGATAAAGCCACTCCCTGCCAACAAATGCGTAAGCATTCTTGACTGCCGTAAAAATCCTGAACTGTCCGCTGTTCTGCATCGTTTAACCTAAAGGAATTCGGCCCTATATGAATTCTGGAAGGTATTTTGACGTTTTTAGCGCCTTACGCCAAGGTTTGTCCTGATAATATTAATATTTTCATAATTATGTTTGACATAGTAGTAGATATGCGATAAGCTCTGGAAATATAAGCCTTCATCAGTTAAGGATGATTATGCCTCAAGAGACCCCCAGTTTTGACCTCAGGAATTTCACCGTTGCTTCGCGCAACTGGGTGCCGGGTATGGTCACTGGGATGGCCGCTGGCCTTGGTGTCACTGTGCTTTTGGCGGGTTCCGTGCCAACCCTCATGGCCTCACTTCTCATCGGCGGTGTTGTCGGCAGCCTGAAAAGCGCGACCCGCAAAGCGGTTCATATCGCGCCGGTCAAAGACACGCACATCCGCAACCACGTTTTCCAGGCCCTCATCGACACCAGCCGCAAACTTGACGAAATTATTAATATCGACGAAGAATTCAATGCAGCCTCCAGCGCGGGCGGCGGCGAGAAGGACAGACGCGCGATGAAAGCCCAGCCCCAACTCAAGGTCGCTGCGCCGCCTCCGCCTAAAATGGGCGGGATGTAAAATCTGAAATAATAAATCCTTAAAATAATTTATTTCACGCCGAGCTTGCCCTGCAGGTTTGAGCTGGAGGTTGTGTATTCGAAACGCAGCTTGCGGTCGGGGTGCACGTAGTGGAAGGCTTTTTGCGCCATGAGCGCGGCTTCGTGGAAACCGGAGAGAATAAGTTTGAGTTTGCCGGGATACCAGTTGATATCGCCAATGGCGAAGATGGTAGGCACACTGGTTTCGAAGTTCTCGGTATTAACGGGAATAAGGCCGTCTTTCATGTCGACTCCGAATGTCGCGACCGGGCCCGGCTTCATGGTGAGGCCGTAGAAAGCGAGCAAGGCATCGCAGGCGATTTCGCCCGTGGAGAGGACAGCATGCGTGACCTGTCCGCTATCACCCTTGAGATCGCTGAGATTGGCAATCTTGAGTTTCACTTTTCCGGCATCGACCAGCTGGCGCATTTGCGCGACGCTATGGGGCGCGGCGCGGAAATCATCACGGCGATGCACGAGCGTGACTGATTTCGCGAGCGGATGTAAATTAATGGTCCAGTCAAGCGCGCTGTCGCCGCCGCCGGCGATCACCAGATGTTTATCGCGAAATGATTCTTTGTTGCGTACGGCATAGAAAACCGATTTTCCTTCGTAGTCGGCAATCGTTTTGATCGGCGGTTTTTTCGGCGTAAAACTGCCGCCGCCTGAAGCAATAATAACGACTTTGCATTCGATCACCGTTCCGGCATCGGTCGTAACGCGCCAGCCACTCTCCGTTTTCTCGAGCGTCGAGGCCATCTGGCTGAAATGAAATACCGGATGAAACGGCTTGATCTGCGTCATCAGCTGATCGGTCAGTTGCTGGCCCGAGACGACGGGCAGCGCGGGAATATCATAGATCGGTTTTTCGGGATAAAGCTCTGCGCACTGGCCGCCGGGGCGGTCAAGCACATCGATGAGGTGCGCCTTGATATCGAGCAGGCCCAATTCAAACACCGCGAACAGGCCGACCGGGCCCGCGCCGATAATCACCGCATCTGTTGTTTGAACTTCCGACATATTTATCCTTTCTTGACAGACTCATCCTGTCGATATGTAAAAAGCACCGCCTGAGTCATCTGACACATATGTTATAACATATGGACAGGGCAAGGGATTCGTAAAAATTATCCGTGCAGCGCAGCAAAAGCGCTGTAGAATAACCCCGATTCAACAAGAGTTCCCCCATGCCCTTGACCTATACGCCCTCGATGGGCTGCAACATCAAATGGAAGAGCGCGCAAGCCGCGTCAAAGAGAGATTATCCATGAAAAAAGTAAAAATACTGCTGTTCGTTATCGTGCTCGCCGTCGCGGGTGCCGCGTATTACCTGATGTACGTTAAAGGCAAAGAGACGACCGACGATGCGCGTTTCGATTCTTACATCGTGCCCATCAGCTCTAAAGTCAGCGGCTACGTAAAGGAGCTGCATGTGGTGGACAACCAATCCATGAAAACCGGTGACTTGCTGCTCGAAATCGACCCGACCGACTATCAGATTATCGTCGACAAGGCGCAAGCAACGCTGGAAGCGGCGCAGGCGCAATACCAACAAGCCACGGAAAACCTCACGGCCACGAAAGTATCCGCACCATCGTCCCTCGCGGCTGCGCAAGCGGCCGTTGCAGGCGCGCAGGCTGATCTGGACAACGCCACCAAGGATGCCGCGCGTAACCGCAAGCTGAAGGGCGTTACCGCCTCGGCGCGTGAGATCGATCAAACCAACACAGCCGAGCAAGTGGCCCGCGCTAAACTGCAGGAAGCACAAGCACAGCTGAAGGGCGCGGAAACCACCGAACAGACCATCGGCGGCGCCGATGCACAAACACGCATGCTCGCCGCTCAGGTTGAAGAGAAGAAAGCCGAACTCGCCACCGCTAAAGAAAACCTGGATAACACTAAAATCACCGCGCCGATGGATGGCAAGATCACCGAGCGCACGGTTGAAACCGGGGCTTACATACAGCCCGGTCAGGCGCTGCTGGCGATTTCCAACCCGAACCTGTGGGTTGTGGCTGACTTTAAAGAAACGCAGCTCGAGCACATTCGTGTTGGCCAAGCGGTCGATATCAAGGTCGATGCTTTCCCGAAGCTGACGCTGCACGGAAAAATCGAGAGCCTGCAAGCCGGTACCGGCGCGCGCCTCTCCCTGTTCCCGCCTGAAAACGCGACCGGCAACTTTGTGAAAGTCGTGCAGCGCGTTCCCGTCAAGATCACGCTCGACCAGCAGCCGGACGCCACTTATGCCTTGGCACCCGGTATGTCGGTTGAAGCGACGGTGCATGTGCAGTAATGGCAGAAGAAGATAAAGGCAATCCCTGGCTGGTCGCCTTTGCTGTCAGCCTTGCAACCTTCATGGAGGTGCTCGACACCACCATTACCAACGTCTCGCTCTCGCACATCGGCGGCTCGCTGGCCGCCTCGCAGGAGGAAAGTACGTGGGTGATGACCTCCTACCTCGTTTCCAACGCCATCATCCTGCCGATCAGCGGCTGGATTGCGAGCGTGATCGGGCGCAAGAAATATTTCATGTTCTGCATCGCCGGCTTTACCATCGCCTCGTTCTTCTGCGGCGCGGCGACGAGCCTGTGGATGATCATCGTCTTCCGGTTGATGCAGGGGGTTGCGGGGGGCGGGTTGCAACCGACGCAGCAGGCAATCATGCTCGATACCTTTACGCCCGATAAGCGCGCGCAGGCTTTTGCCATCACCGCCGTCACCATGATCGTCGCGCCCGTCATCGGCCCGACCTTAGGTGGTTTCATCACTGACAACTTCAGCTGGCGCTGGATCTTCTTCATCAACATACCCGTCGGCCTTTTTGCCCTTTTCCTGGTTAACCGCGTTTACCATGAGAAATTCGAAAAACCGGCCAAGGGTTCTTTTTCGGTCGACTATCTCGGCTTCTCGCTCATTGCGCTGGGCATCGGCGCGATCCAGATTGTGCTTGATAAAGGCCAGCAGGATGACTGGTATGGCAGTGATTTCATTACGTCATTGACGGTCATGAGCATCGTGATGCTCACCTTTGCCTGCTGGTGGCTGCTGCGGCAAAAGAACCCGCTGGTCGAACTGCGGCTTTTTAAAATCCCCAGCTTCCGCATGGCCTGCATCCTCGTGTTCTTTATGGGCTTTGTACTCTATGGCAGCAGTTTGCTTATGCCGTTATTAGTGCAGAGCTATTTCGGGTATAACGCCACGTTGTCCGGGTTGATCCTGTCGCCGGGGGCGCTCGCGATCATCATCATGATGCCGCTCTCGACGCGCATGGTCAAATTCTTCGCGCCCAAATACCTCATCGCGCTCGGCTTCTTCCTGTGCGGCCTCGGCATCTGGTACACCAAGCACTTCTCACCCGACACCAATATGATGACTTTTGTGTCGATGCGGATTCTGACCGTGATGGGCCTGCCGTTCCTGTTTATTCCTATCAGTATGCTGGCGTTCGGCGAAGTACCCAAACAACTCAACAATAAAGCCTCGGCGCTCTATTCGCTGTGCCGCAACCTTGGCGGCAGCTTCGGCATCGCGCTGATTGCGACTTACCTCGCGCGGCATCAGCAGATCTGGCAGACTTACCTCTCAGGTACTCTTTCACCCTATAGCATCGCCACGCAGCAGGCGCTCGCGAGCAAAACCGCCGCACTCACGGCCGTGGGCACGGCTCCCGGCGCGGCGGCGGCGCAGGCGCAAGGCCAGCTTTACAGCGAACTGCTGCAACAATCCGGCTTTATGGCTTATGTCGATTCCTTCGGCATGATGGCCGCCGTGATGTTCCTCATGTCATTCCTGACGCTGCTGACCCGCTCGCCTAAAAAGCCTGCCGCCGCAGACGCGGCTGCTGCGCTGGAATCCGCGCATTAACTTTATCCTTGCTTTAACAACTACGCTTTCCTTTAATCAAACAAAGAGAGGGTATGCATGACATCCATCATCACGGAACTTTCAACGTTCGAGCAAGAAGAGCTCAAAGCCAGCGGTCTTTACAATAGTGATCTCGCGCCGGTTCCCGCATCGGGCCGCAAATGGCACACGCTCAGTTTCGCCGCGCTATGGGTTTCCATGTCAGCCTGCATTCCCACCTACATGCTTGCCTCCAGCCTGATTGGCGGCGGCATGAACTGGTGGCAGGCGGTGCTCACGGTGTTCCTCGGTAACTTGATCGTGCTCGTGCCGATGATCCTCAATGCGCACGCAGGCACACGCTACGGCATTCCGTTTCCGGTTTACTGCCGCGCCTCGTTCGGCACGCGCGGCGCGAATATTCCAGCGCTGCTGCGCGCGCTGGTCGCCTGTGGCTGGTTCGGCATTCAGGCCTGGATCGGCGGTGAAGCGATCTACAAAATCTGCGGCGTGATTTTCAGCTTTGACACGTCTCCCGCCAATAACTGGCTCGGCATTAGCCCCGGCGCATTCGCATGTTTCATGCTGTTCTGGGCTATCAATATGTGGGTGATCTGGCGCGGCATCGACACTATCCGCTTTTTGCTCAGTATCAAGGCACCGTTGCTCATCGCAGGCGGGCTCGCTTTATTGGCATGGGCTTATCAGGCGGCGGGTGGCTTCGGCCCGATCCTGTCACAGCCCTCGCAATTCGACGTCGGCCAGCCGCAGGAAGGCAAATTCTGGCTCTACTTTTTCCCCGCGCTGACAGGCATGGTCGGCTATTGGGCCACGCTGTCGCTCAACATCCCCGACTTCTCGCGCTACGCCAAATCACAAAAAGATCAGGCGCTCGGACAAGCGCTGGGCTTGCCGCTGACCATGGCGCTTTATTCCTTCATCGGCGTTGCCGTCACCTCAGCCACCACCATTATCTACGGCGCACCGATCTGGAGCCCCGTCATCGTGCTGACACACTTCCAAAACCCCGTTGTGCTCGTCATCGCCATGCTCGCGCTGTGCATCGCCACGCTGGCGACTAACATTGCTGCGAACGTCGTCTCTCCCGCGAACGACTTTGCCCACCTGGCGCCGAAGAAAATTTCTTTCCGCACCGGCGGCTTTATCACGGGCGTGATCGGCATCCTGATGATGCCGTGGAAACTGGTGGCTGACCCGAACGGTTATATCTTCACCTGGCTCATCGCTTACGGTGCGCTGCTCGGCCCCGTCGGCGGCATCCTGATCGCCGATTACTTTATCTACCGCAACGGCGAGCTCAGCCTGCCGGATCTTTACAAATCAAACGGCCTCTACCGCTTCACCAACGGCTTCAGCATCGTCGCGCTGATTTCACTGATCGTCGGCGTTGCCCCGAGCGTGCCGGGTTTCCTCGTGAACATTAAACTTCTCGATGCCAATACCATTCCGCAAAGTCTCGTAGACCTTTACAATTATGCCTGGTTCATCGGCTTTGCGCTGGCCTTTGTGCTTTATCTCGCCTTAAGAAAGCTGACTGATAAAAAGTGACAGCACCTCCCGAAGAAAACAAACCGGCTATTGAATTACCGCCAACTTCGGTCGCCGCTCATAAAGCGATCGCGCAGAAAGCGCTTGAGAATCTGGGCCGTATGCTTGACGGCAACGGTCTCAAAGCAGATCAGATCAAGCTGACGCGCGCCGACACGACGATCGAGCGCATCGGCGGCTATGTCAGCATTAAGCTCGCCACGCAAACACAGCGCTCACAGGGCAAGGGAAGAGCGCCGCAGGGCATGGCCGTTGAATCGGCGTCAGATGTTGCGACCATTGCTCAAGGCCAGATCGGCACTCTGCTGCGTGACGGCGGTTTTCACGAAGAAATGCGTGCGCTTCTTCAAAAAGATCCCGGCGAGGGCTTTGGTATGGACAACGTCGTCCTTCCGCTGCCAGCACAGCGCAAGGATTTCTCCGTCACCAGCCCCTGCCCCACGTGCGCCGGCAATGCGATGGTTAATTGCCATGCCTGTAACGGAAAGTGTCACACGAGCTGCCCGACCTGCGGCGGTAACGGTTTCTCGAATTGCATGGGATGCCAGGGCCTGGGCCGTGTTCTGGACCCGAGCGGGAATTATATGCCCTGCCTGCGCTGCCAGGGCTCGGGCAAGAATTTCTGCGCCACCTGCCGCGGGCAACGCACGATCACTTGCGCCAGTTGCCGCGGACAGGGCCGCATCGGCTGCCTTGATTGCGGACAGACGGGATTCCTCACGGAAATATATAAGGTCAATTATACAGCGGAGTGCTCGTTCGATATCGACTGGCGCGAAACATCGCCCGAGGGGCGCACCGCCGCACACAAAATAGGTTTGCGTGCGCTCGCCACCGAAAAAAATATCGAGATCATCTGGCAAGCTCCTATAGGCCTGATCGGCGAGATCCGCCTTCCCTGCACTGCCTTCTTTCCGCTCGCCAAGGCGGAGTTCGCCGTGGAAGGACATTCTTATCCCGCCACTGTCGCCGGGCTGCAAGGACGCATCATCGAGATCGAACCCGTGCTTGATGAATACATCAAGCCGGGTATCAACGCTCTCATGAACCTGGCGAAGGGGCCTTTGGCACGGCAGGCCCTCATTGATACCGCCTGCAAATACCGCCTGATCCGGCAGACTATCGCCGGCCTCGCGCGCTTCTCGCAGAAGAATGTTTATCTGCGTCTGAATAAAAGTTATCCGTTGATGCTGTCGGAGAAATACGCGACGGCAACGGTGAAATATGCTGCCAGCGCTATTAAAACCTTAAGCGCGCGGCCACGCTATGAGGGATTGGCGACAGGAACGCTGATTGCAGCATTGCTAAGCGCTGTTTATTTCATGGCGCCGCTGCGGCATCTTCTTGCCGGATACATTCCGCCACTCTTCATGCTCGTCCCAGATATTATCGTCTGGCTCGCAGGGTGTGGCATTACAGTTTATATGATTCGATATCTGACGGCGCGCGGCTTGAAGAAGCTGCTCCCCAATTCATTGCAGATCGACAAAGGCGGCTTGCCTTCCGCCGGCCCGCACGGCTGGGTGGGATTACTGACAACCTTTATTGTCTGGCTGCTGATTGCCTTCTGCGCGGCAGAAAAGCCCGCGTGGATTTTGCACTTCTTTAAATAGTGCGCTTTAATCTGTTGCGCGGCTGCAGGCGTCGTACTCTTTCGCAAGCAGCGCGGGCGCGGGCGTTTTCACTTTGGCGAGGACAAACTTCATGGCGCGAATCTTGTCGGCGAATTCTCTCATTTCGATGTTGCCCGTGACTTTGTTTTGTACGGTGAGATCTTGTTTAACCTTGAGTGCTTGTCTTTGCATGTTTCATTCCCCCTGAAGTGATTTGTGATATTCACTTTAGGCGTTATGTATTAAAGAACGATGAAACACAGACCATAATTTTTTAGCCTGTTTATTCCTTGCTCCATCAGTCCGCCTGCGTTAAAAAATATTGAGGAATAACTACATGAAAATCATGGTTATCATCCGCACCATTTACCGTATAGTGAAAAAAATGAAATTCAATTCCATATTTAAATTTATCCCGCTTGCCGCCCTGCTGTTCACGCTCAGCGCGGCGCAGGCAACGTTGCCCGTCATCATGAATCAAGATGATGTGCTTCCCTATCTTGAGAAGATGATCGCCTGGCATCGTCAGGCACTGTCACTGGAAGTCTCGCCGGCGCTGTCGCGCGAAGTGCTGCTGAAAGATTCGCTGCAGGAGCATGCCGACAAAGTTTTAAAGAGCAGCTTCGACTTCGCACACATCGTCGTCAGCGTTGCGCCGCCTGCCGCGCCGAAACCCGTTGACCCAACTGCGAATGCAGCAACGCCCGCGGCACAAACACCGCAACAGCGCGGCAAGAACATTCTGAACAGCATCAATACGGTGCAACAGCAAATTGCCACGCTGCAAACGAGCCTTGATGCTGCAAAAACGCCTGCTGACCGCTTTCAACTGAAGGGCAAACTGGAACTTGCGGAAGAACACCTGACACTGCTCGAAACCATCGCCTCGAACATGGACAGGTCTGATGAAGATACGCTCGACCAGCAAATCACCAAGCTTGCAGCGACCATTCCTGAACTGAACAAAGCCCCCAAAACAGCGGCAGTTGCCGCAGCTCCTGTTGCAGCTCCGGTTTCCGGCAGCGGCATCTTCGGGTTGATGACAGATCTCTACGGTACATTTCAGGCGCGCGTGAACATCAATACGCTTATGAACGGCACCAAGGATATCCGCGACCAGACGCGTGTGTACTCCAAAGCCGCAGGCAGCGGCGTCAAGGATATCCTCGCGCAGGGTGATGCTATTGCACCGACCGCGCTTGTGGCTGGCGCTGCCAAGGATACGCCGACCTATGACGGCTTGCTCGCTGACATGAAGAAGCTCACCAAAATCGCGGTGGCCTCCAGCGGTGTCGGCCACGCACTCGATGATTGCAGCCAGGATCTGGCGGACTGGAAAGATCTGCTGACTCAGCACATCAATGAACTCTCTTCACGCATTGCTTTCCGCATCGCGGCGCTGCTCGTGGCGATTGTGGGCATTCTGATCGTCTCCAAGCTTATCGGCAAGGCAATGCCACGTTATATTCCGGACGAGCGCCGTCTGCACCAGCTGAACTCCATTCGCAAAGTAACGGCGGCCGTGGCCATCGGCCTCATCGCCTTCCTCGGCTTCTTCACCGACCTTAGCTCGCTCGGCACTTTCATCGGCCTGATCGGTGCCGGTTTGGCGGTGGCATTGCAGAACGTGATCCTCTCTGTCATCGCCTACTTCCAGTTTTTCGGAGCGTTTGGCCTCAAGCCCGGCGACCGCATTACCATCTCCGGCGTGACCGGCACGGTCATGAAAATCGGCATGCTGCGTTTCTACCTCATGGAAACGCGGGACTCTGATCTTGGCTATCTGCCGACAGGCCGCGCGGTCGGCTTCTCAAACGCTATTTTGTTCCAGCCGCTGCCGTTCTTCCGCCAGACGCCGGGCACTAACTTCGTGTGGAGCGAAATTTTGCTGACGCTTGACCCGACGGTTGATCATGAAATAGCACTCAAAAAAATTCATGCCGCCGTTAACAAGGTTTACGCGAACCACATCAAGGCAATGCAGCAACAGCAGATGTCGCTGCAAAAGCTCGCGCACTTCAAGGCTGAAGTATCGGTACCGCAAATCTATCTCAAGATTACGGGCGGCGGGCTTGTGGTTGTCATCCGCTATGCTGTCGAGCGTGATCAGGGGTCGATATTGCACCTGGAGATGACCGAGGAATTGCTGGCCGTGATCAAGAGCGACTCCGCTCTTAAAATCGTCAATATAGGATAAGGCTATCGCCAAGCTCACCGATTAATTCTATCATTGTATTTGATAGAATAAGAAATTACATATAGATTGTGCCCGTTACACGAAGAAGATATTAAGGAGATTCAGCATGAAAAAGAAAGTCGTCCTCGCTTATTCCGGCGGCCTTGATACATCCATTATTCTCAAATGGCTGATCGAAGAAGGCTATGAAGTCATCGCGTATTGCTGCGATGTCGGCCAGCAGGAAGACTTCGAGGCCGCCAAGGCCAAAGCGCTGAAAGTGGGCGCGTCGAAAGTTTATGTTGAAGACCGCAAGCGCGAGTTTGTCACTGACTTTATTTACCCCGCGTTCTCGGCGAATGCTGTTTATGAAGGCCGCTACCTCCTTGGCACATCTCTTGCGCGTCCTGTCATCGCCAAAGGCCAGATGGAAGTCGCCATTAAAGAAGGTGCGGACTTCGTCTCGCACGGCGCGACCGGCAAGGGTAACGACCAGGTGCGCTTCGAGCTCGCGTACTATGCGCTGAAACCCGACATCCAGGTGCTCGCGCCGTGGAAGATGCCAGCCTTCCTCAACCGTTTCCGCGGCCGCTCCGACATGCTGAACTATGCCGACCAGTACGGCATCCCCGTCACCGCGACACGCAAGAAGCCTTATTCGGAAGATGAAAACCTGCTGCACATCTCGCACGAAGCGGGCATTCTCGAAGACCCCGCGGTGATCTGCGCGGAAGATGTTTATTCGCGCACCACCCCCGCCGAGAAAGCGCCCGATCAAGCTGATCTGATTACGCTGTCATTCAAACACGGTATACCCGTTAAATTGGTTGCTGGCGACAAGACCTATACCGATCCGCTGGAATTGTTTGTTGCTCTTAATCAACTGGGCGCGAAGCACGGTATTGGTCGTCTCGACATGGTTGAGAACCGCTACGTGGGTATCAAGTCACGCGGCGTCTATGAAACACCGGGCGGCACGATCCTGCTGAACGCGCACCGCGACATCGAAGGCATCACCATGGACCGCGAAGTGATGCGCATCCGTGACATCATTTCGCTCAAAGTCGCCGACCTGATTTACAACGGCCTGTGGTTCAGCCCCGAGATGACTTTCGCGATGCACGCCATCAAGGAAAGCCAGAAGAATATCGAGGGTGATGTGACCGTGAAGCTTTACAAGGGTGTCGCTTATCCCGTTGCGCGCACCTCGCGCCTGTCGCTCTACAATCCGAAGCTCTCGTCGATGGACGAAGAGGGCGGCTTTAACCAGGTACATTCCGAGGGCTTTATCCGCATCAACGCCATCCGCCTTAAAGCGGATTATGCCGTGCGCCAGGCCGCCGGAGAAAAGAAGTAATGGCTAAAAAACCATCGCACCAGATGTGGGGCGGGCGCTTTGATCAGGCGCCGGACGATATCATGGTGCAGATCAACGCCTCGATCGATGTCGACAAGCGCCTCTATAAGCAGGATATCCGCGGCTCCGTCGCCCATGTGCGCATGCTCGCCGCCTGCGGCATCCTGAAGCGCACGGAAGCGAAAAAGATCGAAGACGGTCTCGGCCGCGTGCTGAAAGAAATCGAGAGCGGGAAATTCGAATTCAAGGTTGCATTGGAAGATGTGCACATGAATATTGAATCACGTCTGAAAGAACTGATCGGCGATGTCGCGGGAAAATTGCACACCGCCCGTTCGCGCAACGACCAGGTCGCGACCGACTTCCGCTTGTGGGTGAAGGATGCGATTGGCGAGATCATCAGCCAGATTGAAGCTTTTATCAGCATACTCGACAAGCAAGCCAAGGCGCACGCCAAAACCATCATGCCCGGCTTCACGCATCTGCAAATCGCGCAGCCGCTGACATTGGGCCTGCACCTGCGCGCCTATGCCGACATGCTCGCGCGCGACAAAAGCCGCTTTGCCGATGCGCTCGACCGCATGGATGAATGTCCGCTGGGTGCTTGTGCGCTCGCGGGAACGTCTTATCCGACTAACCGCGCCATGACGGCGAAAGAACTTGGTTTCAAACGTCCCGTGCGTAATACGCTCGATGCTGTCTCCTCGCGCGACTTCGCACTGGAATTCCTGAGCGCGTCGGCGATTTGCGCCAGCCATCTCTCACGTTTTGCCGAAGAGCTGGTGCTATGGTCAACGGTGCAATTCGGCTTTATCACTTTAAGTGACCGGTTTACAACGGGCAGCTCGATCATGCCGCAGAAGAAAAACCCTGATGCCGCCGAACTCGTGCGCGGCAAGAGCGGGCGCATTACCGGCGGCCTGATGCAAATGCTCACCGTCATGAAAGGCCTGCCGCTCGCGTATAACAAGGACATGCAGGAAGATAAAGCCGCCGTGTTCGATGCTTTCGACACGCTCACGCTGTGCCTCAAAGCCATGACCGGCATGCTCACCGATGTGAAAGTACACAAAGCGCGCCTGCTGCAGGACGCCGAAAACGGCTACTCCACCGCAACCGACCTCGCCGACTGGCTCGTAACAAAACTCGGCATGCCCTTCCGCGATGCGCACCACGTGACCGGCAAAATCGTCAAGCTCGCTGAAACGCAGGGCAAGAAGCTCGATGAGCTTTCGCTCGCCGATATGCAATCGATCGAGAAACGCATCACGCGTGATATCTATAAATCACTGTCGGTTGTGCAGGCGGTTAAGAACAGAAAATTGTAAACTCCTGTCATTCCGGCGGAAGCCGGTATGACAATTCTTAGATTAAAGCTGTTTTAATTTCATCCAGCAATACTGGGCCTTTATAAATAAGCCCGGTGTAAAGCTGAATCAAATTCGCACCGGCTTTCAATACACGCAACGCATCTGCGCCGCTTTGAATCCCGCCAACCCCAATGATTGGCGCATCTTTACCAATCAATTGACGAATCTCAGAAACCATCCAGCAGGTAATATCCAGCAACACCGCACCGCTGTAACCGCCAACAGGTTTACTATCATGTTGCGGCCAAACGGGCGCGATACTTAACAATGATTTCTTATCAAACGGTACAGTGTTCGTTGCAACAATTCCCGAAGCACCCGCATTCATCGCCGCACCGATAACTTCTCTCAGTACCTCTGCATCGCGCGTCGGGCCAATCTTCAATAAAACTGGACACGCACCCGCCTCACCTTTAACCGCTTTAATCTGCGCCGCAATCGCCTGCACTGCATTATCTTCATGCGCGACATTCGGACAGGATGCATTCAAAGTTATATAATCGGCCAACGGCGCAACAGCCGCAGAAATTCTTCTGAAATCATCCAGCATACCTTCCGGCGAGCCAACGCTCACTCCAACGCGTAACCGCGCCCGCTCCGGTGTTTTTGAAAATGCCGCAAGGTTCG
>Ga0302315_10003869_pt1 | contig 13320 bp, 12 predicted proteins | sample III_Palsa_N3_1_FD_200532 | JGI IMG/M metagenome (GOLD analysis project Ga0302315, IMG submission 200532) | Peat permafrost microbial communities from Stordalen Mire near Abisko, Sweden - III_Palsa_N3_1 | ecosystem: Environmental > Terrestrial > Soil > Palsa > Peat permafrost | place: Sweden... | reverse complement strand
CTTTCGATATCAATTTTTGGCAATAGCAATCCCCCGAACATGTTGCGTTCGTGAATTGCCTTCCCGATCAGGGTGTTGCGAGATGCTACTCGAATCTCACCCAAATTCCGCGCGGGTCATGACGGATGTGGTGTCAGAATTCTTCCCAATCGGCGTCGCCGGTGCCGGTCGCAAGGGATTTTGTCGGCATCGGTGGACGCCTCGCCGCCACTTGGGGCGGTGCCTTCTTGCGCACCGGGAGCGTTTTCACAGCGGCACTTGCGGCGCCGGAGTTGACGCTTCTTAACGGGTTCGCCCTGTTGCCCGACGTCGGCAGTAATTTCACGGTGGCAGTCGCACGTGCCACCGTTGGCGTTGGCGCCGATCCTAACGGCTCCGCGCTCAGCTTGAACACGCTGACCACCTGCGTCAGGTTGCCGGCCTGGTCTTGCAGCGAACTGGCCGCTGCGGCGGCTTCTTCCACCAGCGCGGCGTTCTGCTGCGTCACGTCATCCATTTCGATGATCGCCCGATTGACTTGTTCGATCCCTGCCGATTGTTCCTGGCTCGCCGCCGTGATTTCAGACATGATGTCGGTCACGCGTTTGATGCTGTCGACCACATGCGTCATCGTGTTGCCGGCTTGATCGACCAGCCGGCTGCCTTGTTCGACTTGTTGCACCGAACTGTCGATCAGCAGTTTGATTTCCTTGGCTGCCGCTGCCGAACGCTGCGCCAGCGTGCGCACTTCCGCCGCCACCACCGCGAAGCCGCGCCCTTGCTCGCCGGCGCGTGCTGCCTCCACTGCGGCATTCAGCGCGAGGATATTGGTCTGGAAGGAAATGCTGTCGATGACGGCGATGATGTCGACGATTTTGCGCGAAGACTCATTGATGGACCCCATCGTCTCGACCACTTGCATGACCACGCTGCCGCCTTCGACTGCGACCTGCGACGCGGTTTGCGCCAATTGATTAGCCTGCCGTGCATTATCGGCATTTTGCTTGACGGTGCTGGTCAATTCCTCCATCGAGGAGGCTGTCTCTTCCAGTGCACCGGCTTGCGATTCAGTGCGGGCCGACAGATCCATGTTGCCGGTCGCGATCTCGCGGGTGGCGGTCGCGATGGTGTTGGCGCCGCTGCGCACTTCGCCGACGATGCGCACCAGGCTTTCATTCATTTCGCGCAATGCCTGCAGCAATTGGCCGGTTTCATCGCTTGATTGCTGCAAGGCGATGTGGCTGGTCAAGTCGCCGGCTGCAACAGTCTTGGCAATTTGCACGGCCTGGTTCAAGGGGCGCGTGATACTGCGTGCGATCATTATGCTGACCCCGACCAGTATGCCGGACAAGACCAGCGCGCCCAGCGAAAAATTGGTGAGCCGCTCCCAGAACACTGTGTTGATCGCATCGACATAGACGCCGGTGCCGATGATCCAGCCCCACGGCGCAAAGCCCATCGAGTACGATATCTTGGGCACCGGTTCCTGCAGGCCTGGTTTAGGCCACATGTAGGGAACGTAGCCGGCGCCATCGGCTTTCACCACATTGGCTATCTCGACAAACAGATGCTTGCCGGTCGGGTCGGTATTGCCATTCAGATCGGTGCCCTCAAGCTCCGGCTTGATCGGCTGCATCAACATGTGCAACTGCGTGTTGAAGATAAAGAAATAATTGCCGTCGCCGAAACGCATGGCCCTGACTGCATCCAAGGCCCGATGCTGCGCCTCTTCCTCCGGCAGGGTTCCCTTGGCGGCAAGATCCTGGTAATGCGCGATCAAGGCATGCGCCGTCTCGATCTCACTGCGCACCGCATCTTTCTTTTCCGACATGATCAAACTGCGCTCCGACAGCAGGAAGATCACGGTGAGAATCACAATTCCCAACACCGCGCCGGAGACCAGAAGCCAGAGTTTTTTCGAGACGGTCATTGAAAATAATTTCAACACGATGTTCCCCTGAAAATAGTGATGTACCCGTAATAGTCCATCGCAAGGACATGCTGGATATCTTGTAGGGCACTGAGAAACCGGCTACGAGGGTGCGGGGTGCGTCTGTCCCGAAAGCGAAGCGCGCAGTGGATTTATAGAAGTGCACAATGACGCCCTTTCGCATCTCCACGCGAAATCGCCGAGCCACTTCAAAAGATGCCGTACGGAAATCAATGTACGCCTTCTGATTAGGTAATGCATCCTGTTAACCTTGACAGGGGATTGATTATTTATCTATGGCTTGCGAAAAATCCATTTTTATATGGGCCAAGTCGATGCCATTCAATGTTGGACCGGCAAGTGGCTTGAGCGGTACAATTCTCGAAGAGTCGTCAAAAATATGTATTCATTTTCACGCTTTTCGGGGAATAATAATTTGAGGCGTTGCTTAACCCTCCGTCATTCCCGCGAAGGCGGGAATTCATAGGGCGTGCGGTCGATCCAACTCACTATGGATTCCCGCCTTCGCGGGAACGACGGTGAATGTTTTCGCTAAACCTGCGTGAACGCGTATATTTATTCACAGAACGCAGAAAAGCCAAAACAATCAAAATGCGATAAGAATCCAATCAGCAAGTCACGCCATCGCAGGCGAAGGGAGAATCAGCGTGAACCAAGCTACGAGCGGTTTTCAGTTGATGGGGGCTGGTCCCGGATTCAAGCAGGAGGCTTGCGAGATGATCGCCGGCATGCAGTTGTTTTCCGATCTTGCGTGGCCCGACGTCGAATCGCTGGCTGCTTTTGTCCAGTGCTACGAAGTGGCGGCCGGCACGCTTATCTTCAGCGAGGGCGAGCCGGGCAATTACCTCTGTCTGCTGGTGAGTGGGCAAATCGAAATCTTGAAGGAAGACCACGACGGCTTGCCACGGCAATTGGTGGTGATCACACGCGGCAAGACAGTCGGTGAAATGTCCATCGTCGACGGTGAACCGCGTTCGGCAAGCTGCATCGCGCTAACCGATAGCGTGCTGCTGTTGCTGACCAGGGAAAATTATCAGCGCCTGATCAAGGAGCGTCCCGCGCTGGCCGTCACGATTCTATCCAAGGTCGCCAAATTGATGAGTCAGCGCCTGCGCGCATTAAGCGGGCAATTTGTCGAACATCTGGCGCAAATTGAATGAAGCTTGCTTTCCACTATTTTTCATCTCGTTAAAATTTTGCCTTCCGGATCCCACCTTGCATCGAATCAATTCGGGCTTCTCCAATCCACGCATCCTGCAGTCCGGCAAGAAACATTGAACTTATCCTTATGTCATCGCTCCAATCTTCATATCCACCGGAATATGCACGCGGTGGAAACCGGAAGCAATGTTGTCGTTGATTATCTTCCGTATCGAATAGCGCCTGACTTTACTTCGCGTTTTGTCAGCTTCGTATGATGGTTGAAAATGACTGTCAACAAGTTGGGGTCAGTATTTGCATAAACGGCTTGGAAGCCGTTCTCTGCGAATGCGCAGCTCAATTTGACATGTTTCTTGGCCTTGCGCCAAGCGGCGCAAAAATCTTCGTAGTAATGCAATGCGTTGTTGATGCTGTGTGGATTTATTTTTTCTACTTACTTTGAGGAGTCATACCATGAAAAAAATCATTCTTGTCGGTATTCTTTCACTTTCGTCCTTGGCGGCGCTGGCGCAATCGGGCGCGGATAATGGTAGCGTTACTGTGAGCGGCGTGTCGCCGAAGTACGACCTTGCCAATGGAATCCGGCCGATGGCTCCCGACGAATTCCGCCGTTTCGCCGGCTCTTATGATCTCGCTAATGGCCAGTCGCTTTCGCTGTTCACCCGCGGCTTCAAGAAATATGCAGCGTTGCAGGGCGGGACATGGCATGAAATCGCCGCCACCAGGGCGAACACCTTCGTCTCATTGGACAAGCAATTGAAAATGACGATCGTTCTCGAGGATAACGGCGATGCCAGCGGGGAAGTGTTGATTGCCGGACCAGGACCGGTGATTGCGCAGGCAGGCAAGCATCAGAAGCACAATCAACAGCATCAGCAGCAGATGGTCGCGCTGGCAATACGTTAATAGACAAGATGCTACCGCACGTCGGCTAGAAATTTATTGATGTGAAATGCCGCTTGCTTCGGGTTCGCCTGAAGCAAGAAGTGCGGGCCTTCCAGCTCCACGATGCTGACGCCGGGGCGAATTCTTTGTATCGCTGCGCCGGATTTTTTTGGCACCAGCATATCGTCAGTTGCCTGCAAATACAGGATAGGGACGGCAATCCTGCGCAGTTCGGCCTCGACGTTCATGGAAACAATGGCGCGCAATCTGGCGCGCAAGGTTTGCGGCGCAACCGATCGAATTGCAGCCTGCAAAGACGTGCATAGCGCCTTGGTGGCGCAACGCCCCAGTAAATAGTGAATCGCAGGGGAGGCCGCCGCCAGAGTCATGGGAAGGAAACGCAGTAATCCGCTAACCATCTGCAGGCGAGGTTGCGGGTTGCTGACAAACGAACAGCTCAACACCAGGCCTTTCAAGCGCGGCGACAATTCCGCCGCGAGTGCGAGTGCGATGGCGATGGGGCCGGAGAAGGATTCGCCAAGCAGAACATAATCACCTGTAAGCGGAAGCGACTGCCTCGCCAAGTCGGTCAACTGCCGGTAACCGCCCGTGAAGTTCACCGGGTAGCGCACTACTTGCACGCGAACCGTCGGAGCGATTTCTTCAAGGAGCGGCGCAAATAATTGGCCGGTGCCTTCCATGCCCGGGAGTAGGATTAGTGTGAGCAATGGCGGCTAGCGAAATCAAAGCATGAGCCAGTTCTCAATGGATGCTCATCATCAACACAAACAACATGAACACCACCAGCACGATTCCAGCCACGCACAGCAGCACGCAGGTGCGCCAAAGAGCCGCGAAATTGCCGATGCCGTAGGTGCCGCGCAACTGCGCGAACATGTGGATCGGCGGTGCGAAGATGGCCAGGAACACGAGCGGAACGGTCCAGTCGACGATGCTTAGCAGCACAAGGATGACGAATAGCAGGGACATGAAACACAGCGAGTACAGCACAAATACCGCATGGTCAAACATGACCACGCCGCGCTTCCAGAAAAACATCAGCCACAGAAAAGGCAGGGAAATTGGCACCAGCATGAAGGAAAATTTATAGGTCGTGTTCTTCAGCTTGTAGAGCGCCAGATCGGGATTTTCGAGCGCATGCTTCACTGCCGCGTCGACCTCGGGGATGGACGAATGGAATTCGCCTTTTCTCTTGAACTTGGTTGCCATCTTTTCCGCAAAGGTGACTCGTTGTTCCGCCGGGATGTTGCCGACGTTGATTGTGGCTTTTTCGTTTTCCGGATTGGTCGATGCAGCTGCAGATGCCGCAGTTGGGGGGGCAGCAGCGGGTGCCGCAGGAACTGGCGGTGCGGCCATCAATTTTTTCAAGCCGTCCTCGGCTTCTTTCAGGTCGTTGCGTGCATCGTCCAGGCTTTCCTGCTGATCGGAGACGTCGCCGCCCTTGGCGCGGGCTGCATCCAGCTCGGCCGTGGCTTCGCTGACCGCCTGTTTGGCGACTTCGATGTCCTTGGTATAGTCGATCGCTTTGGCTTGCCGTTGGACCGGCGTATCGGCCTTGGATGGCTTGTCGCCGTTAAATGAGGCCATGAAGAACGACAGGAAGATCATGAACAGGAACAATGCCAGCGGCGAGACATAATTCTTGCGCTGGCCGTCGATGTAGCGGCGCGTCAGGCGACCCGGGAAAAACACCAGTAGCGGAATCGTGCGCCATGCCTTGGCGTCGAAGTGCAAGATGCCGTGCAACACTTCTTCAACCAGATGCAACAGGGAACGGTGGATGTGGGCTGATTGCCCGCACATGGTGCAGAACGGGCCGGTAAGCGGGGCCCGGCAATTGGCGCAGGTTCCGTGCGTAGCGGCATGCGCAGTTCCATGTGGTTGGCTGTTGCCGTCCTTGGACCCTTCCAGGGCTACGGCGGCAAGTCCGGCAGTTCCCAATGCGCCCAAGGATTCCAGTTCGTCACTCATTGCAGGATTCTCCAAATTGTCTTGGGCGATTGTGCAACAGGACGTAAACAGACTCAAGTAAAATCAGATCATAATCAGCTTCCTAGAAGCTTCCATCCTGCGAGTCAATGGGGATTCTTCGCCAGATTGTCATAAAATCCCTTCAGTTTGGCCCGATTTTCAGCTAGATATTCAGGCGGAATCCATTGCGTCAGGGAATCGCGAAAAGCCTGGCTGCGCGCCGCGTCGCGGATCGCGGCTTCGATATCATGGATGCGTTCCTGGCCCCAGGGGTTGCGGGTGCAGGCGACGTACGACGCGATCCACTCGGGCGCTTCCACCAGTGGAATTACGCTCAATTTGTTCTTGACGATCATCTTTTTCGACTGGTATTCGACCATCATCGGGTATTCGAGCGTGTAATCCATGCGTCCCGCATCCAGCATGCGCAGCAGGTGCCCGGTATTGGGCACGGTAATCTTTTGCAAGCCGCTATTGCCTTGGCTGATCAGGGAGTCGATATCCGGATTGTAGCTGCGCCCGGATTCGACATAACCCTGGAAATCCTTGTGCTCCTTCAAGATCGTTGCCAAGGATTGCGGGCCTTTTTGCAGTGCCGATGTCGACGGGCGGTCATGAAGAATGACCAGCCCCATCGGAGGGTGCAGGAAAATCGGCGTAAAGTAAGCAAATTTTTCGCGGCTTGGCGTCTTGTTGACAGAGGCAAAGCAGAGATTGAGCCCATGTTCCATTTGCGCCATGATGCGCGGAACGTTTGCCTGCAGGAATTGGTGCTGGTATTGCGGCAGGCGGGCAATGATATTGGCCATGCTCCTGTCGCCGTATCCTTGCCCCAATTCTGCCGCAGTCGTCGGCAGCTTGCCATCCGGGAAGATAAAATTTGGCGGGAAGTCGTTCATCGCCCACACGATGCTTTTTTCTTCTGCGGTTGCCGCTGGAGCCGCAAATAAAAGTGCCGGCGCGATCAGCAAGGCGAGGAGCAAGCTGCGCAAGCGGGTCCCATGGAGTGCGCGACGCCGGGCTGTCGCCGCATGCTTTTGACGATAAGTTTTCATCGCGAAATATGTTGAGGACTCAATGCATTGGTAGGGCGCTATTAACGCCCTACGAAACAAGGTTTTTGCGAACTTGTGCGATAGCGTACATTTCACCCCTAAAATAGCCGGAACAACCCTTATTTTGCTAGACGTTAGTATCGCACGCGCCGGAGTGCCTTGTGGTATTAGCTCGCGTATCTCATTGTATTGTTTCGCCTTATCGGCAACAAAAATCAGATGCGCGATGCTTCAATCTTGCCGAGTAGCCACTGCAATCCCGCCAGATGTTGCTGATCATGGCTGCACAGGTAGTGCACCAGGCTGCGCATCGACAGCGGGCCGTAACCTTCAAACACCGCCGGCCGCCTTAACTGCACAGGCGTGAGGCTGCTGATGAGCTTGATGGTTTGCGCGCGCGCTGCGCCAAAGGCGGTGAGGGCGGCGCTGGCGTCTTCCTTTGCGTAGGAACGCTGCACGGCCAGCGCTTCGCTATCGATGGAGGGGAGTGTTGGATTGATTTCATCGAGCATGCGCTGGAAACGCACCTGATAGCCTTCGATCTCGATGTCGCGCACATGGCAAACCTGTTCGATGGCGGTGAACAATTCGCTCGGAATGCCATCCCAGGAGGCTGGCGCCCAATGCTTGAATTCTGCCGGAATGGCGGCATAGTGCGCCTTCAGCTGGTGCGGAAAGGAAGCCAGTGCGTTGAGTGTGGTTGGGTTCATGCGAATCGAAAATTGCTGTGAGTAGCAGCGATTGTATCGCTGCTACTGAAAGCTTGCTGAAGCTGTTGCCTACTGCAGCTTGCTTGCCACGACCGCTGGTTGAGGTTCCAGCGAGCCTCCTTCCAGCCAGCGATGTACCTGCACGATTTCTTCGGCTCGGCTCCTGTCGTCCTTGGGCGGGGGCAGGTAAATATCTGGCAGCACGCCGACTGCATCGACCGGCAAGTTGGGAATCCGCATCGAGTGGGAGGTGGCATACCAGAGTATGCGCTGCCCCGACGGCAAGTCATGCGGGCGAACATTGGAATAATCGAGCGCGCCGTATGTGCGACGCCCCAGCAGCTTGACGCTGTAGCTTTGCCGAATACTCAAAAGAAATTGCTCGCAGGAGCTGCCGCAGGGGTTGTCGATCAGCACGGCGACCCGCGTCGGGCGGTGGCGTTCAAGCGGCAGGTATCGGACATAATCTATGCTACCTCCGACGCGCTGCGGAACATAGTGTCCGGCCTCGACGGCGCGCATTTTTTCAACTGTCTCCCTTGCAAACTTTGTGCAAGTATCATCGCCACCGTAAAAAAGTGGACAAACGCGTTCAGTAGCTTTGATATTTTCCGGCGTTGCCAGCCACTCTCCGCCAACGTTAATTGACTCGTCGGCCAACAGCCAGGGCAGCAGGGGTTCATAGCTGGAATCGGCGCCGCCATCGTTGCGCCGCACGTCAATGATCCAGTTCGGATGGCTTGCCAATGTCCGGTGGTTACGTTTCATCAAGTCAACCAGCAATGCATGGTTGGACAATCGGAAGCTGTTCAAGGTGAGCAGTACTGTCTTCCTTGATAGTACGCGAAGCGTCGGCTTGTATGTTTCATCTATTGGAGGCGAGGGGGCATTGCTTGTACTTGCCGCGGCTTGCGCGAGACTTTTTGCGGGCACATCCGTAACCTGCAAATGACCTTTACGCCACGCGCTGAGATATTGATTCAATACCGGGAGGCATGCAGTCGCATCCGGCACGACCAAAGCGGCCTCTTTTGCCGTGGCATAAGCATTATCGAAATGCATTTGGCCCAGTTGTGCAAGATGATCTTTCGCTCCCGGATCGTTTTCGAGGAGATAAGCCGGAATCGCTTCGAGGTCCAATACGCATTGCTCGGCGGCGGGTTGTGCGGCTTGGCAATTCAGGGAAAAGCAGATTGCGAGTGCTGAGGGCAACGCAAAATGTAGTTTCATCGGTTTATTTTATGGCTGTTCAGGCTATTTTATGGGCGAAGGGATGCTATCCCGCACGCTTGCAAAAGCACTGTTTCGTAGGGGGCGGCCAACCGCGCCCTACCAAGGTACTTCTCCCCATGCTTACTCAGCGCGATCAAGCAGCACATCTTCACGCTGGCGCAAGGTGGTTTGTATTGCCGTCAAACCTTCCTCAACCGGCGCGAGCAATTCCAGGATCGCCGTGCCGTTCTGCGCATCAAGCATTGAATGCAGCAGCGCGCATTGGCCGACCAGTTGTTCGTCGCAACTGATCAGGGTTTTGAGCGTATCGGCCTCATTGCGATAGCGTTGTGTCATGCGGTCATTTTCCGGTACCGGCTGGGCCTGTATCCGTCCTTTGAGCGCGCTGATGTTTTTGGCCAGCCGCTCCAGGCTCTGGGCGGCTGCCACGACTACAGCATCGGGAAACGGCTTGGCCCGCGTTGGCGCGCCAAAGAACTCGCGTCGATAGCCGGCCTCTGCGCTTTCAACGCTGCTGACGGCAATGCCGAGAAACCATTCAGCCTTGCTGCGCACCAGTTGGTCGTCGGCGCGCAGCTGGTTTTCCTGGCGATAAAAATTATAGCCCCAACCGTGGAACAGGTTGATCGCGGCGTGCCGCAGCGCGCCGTCGTCGTAGAAGCCGGAGGCCATGGCTAGATTGCCCTGGTGGGGCCGGTGTCGACGCCCATCGGATAAGTGCCGGTGGCAGGGATGCCGACGTAGTAGGGCAGACCCACCGCTGCATTCGGCGCCGACACCAGGCCTTTTTCGGCCATGCGCAGCGCCAGGTAATAACGCACCGCTTCCATCGGCGTGAGGCCGATGGCTTGCAGCGAGATCAACTCGCGCATGCGTTCGTCTTTCGGCAGGATCAGTACCTTCAGGTCATTCAACATGATGCCGAAGGTTTTCAGGAAATCGGTGAGATGGACCTTGACCAAATCGCGGATTTCGCTGATGTGCTCGTTGATGTTCTCCATCTTGGTGACTTGCACGATTTGGTTGATCGCTTGCTCGATGGCGGGGCCGGCGTAGTCTGCCACTTCTGCCGTATTGATCAGGTTGCCGTTGAACGGCAGATGGGTAATCAGATCGAGCGCCGCCTGCTTGGTGTCCACGTGGATGTAGTAGTCGACCTGGTAAGCCATCTCGGCCATTTCGGCGCTGGTGGCGATACCCTGGCTGCGGATCAATAGCTTGGAGCGATTAATGTAGATGACCTCGAATACCCACGGCGAAGAGCCGCCGAAAAAACCTTGCGCGATGGAGCCCAATATCGGTTTGTCGGGAGTGGTCAGCGCATATTGCCCGGTGTCATAGACGTTCAGGACTGCGCCGCGTGATTTCAACACGCAGAAGTGATTGCTTTCAACGGTTAGCAAGGAACCGGAAACAATGCTTTCGTCGACGATCTTTACCGCCAGGCTTTTGGTGCCCAGCATATCCGTGCCGTCACGTTGCAGCGATGTGATGACTTGTCTTGTTATGGCCATACAGTTCTCCCTGTTTCCACCGCCATGGCGTTTCTAGTTTGACGGTGGCCTTGCATATTCCGGCAGCTCGGTCGAATCGAAATTAACCTGCTGCGACATTTTATGTTGTCATATTAACATGGATTAAATAGAAACTATCCATGTGCATTACATTTCCAATTGTGCATTTATTGCCGGTTGAATAAAACGGTATTTGAGCGACGAATTAACCGACAATTCCTATATCGACGAATCAGGGTTCGGCGTTCAGGTGGAGCGCACGGATTGCGGCGTCGAGGCGTTTGACGGTTGCATCGTCGACCGCATTGCTGCACATGAAATGCCGCGATGCGCCTGGTCCCATGTCAGCAAATTCAATCGCAACAAAATCGTTCGGGTCGACGTTCATGCCGGCCACCCCGCGCGGGGTTTCGTCGCTGGTGGCAACGATGTAATCGTAGCGGCCCAATGCCAGCTTCGAAATGTTTTGCATTGACGAACCGGCCATGCGCTCGGCGTTGCCGGTCATTTTTCCGATGATGGGGTCGAGTGTGGGACCATAGGAAAATCCTTCCAATAGGCCGGCCTTGAAGTTGGTATCGGCGGTTAGCGCCGCGAAACTTGCATGCTTGCGTATCGCCGCTTCCTTGTTTTTCATGGCGACCACGATCAGCGGTTTGTCGTGATAAAACGGTAGCGTGAATTTTGCAAATGCTGCGCGCTCGGGTGTCTGGTAGATGCCGACCGCGCAAAAGTTCGGCGTGTCGACGCGCACCTCTTCGATCAGTCGCAGTTGCGGCAACATCTGCCACTGCACATCCAGATGTGCTTCGCGGGCGACGGTAGCTGTGATTGGGAGAAAGGTGCCGATCGGTACGCCGCTGGCAAGCTCGGCCATGCCCGGACGCATGACAAAACCGAGCTTGAGCGGTTCGCCGGTTGCATTAGCGGTAGTGGCGGCAATTGTCGTCGCAACCAACACAACTACGATCGCGGTGAGCCGGCGGAATTGCATGTGTTGCTCCGAGACTGCGAAAAATGAAGGTGCTAGCCTGGGGCGCATAGGTGGCCCCGAGAGAGCGTCATTTTAGTTTGTATTTTGTAAATATTAATTCTACCATCGTTAATCATTTAAAAACACTGGCTGGCGAACGCTCTACATGTCGCTGAATACCTGTTGATACAGCGCGGCATAAGATGGGTGACGCTTCAATTCCAGATTCGGCGGTTCGCGCAGCAATACCGGAAGTGCGCCGCAGCGTTCGGCGGATGCGCGAAGTACCAATTCCATCGCGTCGTCGAGACGGCCGAGAACGATTAGCGGCGCCACATGCATGGCGTTGGTCAGGGCGTTTGCGGTGCTGCGCTTGATGCAGGCTTCAATCACGGCTGTCGCTTCGTCATCCCTGCCGACGCGGGCCAGCGCGTAAGACAAGGTTGATGGCGCCAGGGTCAAAGCGGAGGGCGACGACGCCAGTTTGCGGGCGGTATCGACCACTGCTTCGGTGGGTTCTTGCCAGGCTCGCAAAGCAGTCAGGTAGAGCAGCGCCATCTCATTGTTGGGCGACAAATCGAAGGCGGCTTGCGCCTCCCGCAATGCAGCCTCGGGCGCGGCGGCGTGCGCGCAGGCTCTCGCCAGCGTAAAGCGCAGCAGCACAGAATAGGGATGCAAACTGATCGCCCGCCGCAATGCCGCGCATGCCGCTTCCGCCTGGCCGGTTGCCAGTAGATGCCAGCCGTAGTGGAAATTGGTGTCGGGATCGTGCGGGTTGTCGCGCAAGGCGCGTTCGGAAGCAGCGCGCGCTTCGCGGAAGCGCCACGCCCGGTCCAGCAGGAAAGCGCGCGCGGAATACAGGCCCGCCACGCCGGGCATGCTTTGTTCAGCCACATCGAGGTGCTGCAAACCTTCTTCGATCAGCGCGACGTCGGTGTCGACACCCCAGCTATTGGTGCCGGCCAGGCACTCGGCCAGCGCCACTCTGGCGGGCGCGTAATGCGGCGCTTGCTGTATGGTGTCGCGCAGGATCTTGGTGGCCTGGGTCAGCGCTGCCGGCGTGCGTTGCGCAAACAGGTTGCGTGCAAACATCAGCGCTTCCGAGAGGTGCGGCGGCGCCTGTGCCGCCGCCATCAAACGCTGGTGCGCAATCTGCACTTTGGGTTTCTGCGGTTCCTGTGTCAGCCGATAGCCGCGACCGTACAGCGATTCGATGTGGATCTCCTCCCCGGCTTTTCGCAGCAAATGACGCACCTGGTGAATGCAGCGCGACAGGCTTTCGTCCGACATGCCGCTGCCGGGCCATACGTGCTCGGCGAATTCATCCTTGTTGACGACATCCGGCGAGCGGCTCAGCAATAGATGCAGCGCCGCTTGCTCCTTGGGAGGCAGATTCATGACGCTACTGTCCCGATAGACGTAGCCATCGCTGCGGGCCGTCAAGGATGTCGATTTTCGGAAACTTGTTGTAGCCATCAGGATTTGATCAAGATTCGGAAAAAGAGGTGAACTATGATCGCACAGAATCCCCGTGCCTCAAAGACGAGGATGCAGCGCTCCGGCATTGCCGGACGTGCAATATTTCGTGGTTCCGATCAACTTTTAGAAAGGACTTGTTTTCCCGATAATGCGGACGCCGTTTCAACCCTTATAAAAAATTGGCATTTATAAAAGAGCACCTCTAAAAACCTACTGCGCGGCCCGACCTTGAGTCGCACGCTGCGATTTTTAGAGGCGCCCAATAGCCTAATACAGAGGAGACAGAATTTTGAAGAAGACGATTTATTCCGCGCTTGCGTTGTGTGCAATGTCGACCGCAGTTCAGGCTCAAACCTCCGTCACGATCTACGGCAATATCGATCCTGCC
>Ga0302315_10003868_pt1 | contig 13320 bp, 8 predicted proteins | sample III_Palsa_N3_1_FD_200532 | JGI IMG/M metagenome (GOLD analysis project Ga0302315, IMG submission 200532) | Peat permafrost microbial communities from Stordalen Mire near Abisko, Sweden - III_Palsa_N3_1 | ecosystem: Environmental > Terrestrial > Soil > Palsa > Peat permafrost | place: Sweden... | reverse complement strand
AAGGAGCACTAGCTCTACTGTAACGTGGCAGTGGAGGAAGAGAGGTGGGTATAGTATGCTGCAACTCATGAATACTTTGAATCCACAGGTCGGCTTCAGTGCCAGGTACAGGTTTAGCACGGTAACGGTTACGCTCTTGGTTACCGGCGAGTAGCCATTCTCTTGTATACGAGCGGAATATGATAGTGCCGTCTACTCGATTGATCTCAGCAATCATACTTGGGTCGATGGTCCTAGCTACTTGCACCCTGATGTCTAGGTCACGAGGTCCAGACGTCAGACCCAGAGTACCGTAAGTACTAACATTGTTGTTGAACCAAGCAGACCACTCCTCATGAGACGAGAATTCAAGTCTATGATGACCCAAATAAGTTAGAGACCAACCAGCAAATGTAGTTCTGACATAACCATAAGCGTGTAGGCGTTGTAGTGCTGACAATAAGGCAGATAGTGGATCTTGCTGCTGCTGCTGGTCTCTCATCATTGACATGATGTTGGTTTCAATGAGATCACTAAAAGTCAGAGCTTCAACCCCTAGTAGATGAGCTGCATGGAGAGTATAAAACATATAAGTCACAGGTGTAGTTTTATGTCCTAATACTTCCGAGGTTAGAGACTCGTAAGCTATCTTAAGACGAATAAAAATGTCACCATCACTGGAACTATCTTTCTCCCACACACCAGCCGCCACTCCAGCCTCGAAAACTTGTAAAATATGTGACTCCAGTTGCTCTCGGTCGCTATCGAAACGCTGACTGTAGACGTTCATTGTGTTCCTAACAAGATGTTGGTAGCTTTCTGATCTAGTGATTACCTGATGCAGGCATTGTCTGATATAGTCATCATTGACAGGATCGAGAGTTTTGGTGAGGTGCAATGACCTCATAAAGCCGCGATGTTCGTGATGTGCTTTCTTTAGCCTTTTCAACTCGGGTGCAAGCACCGTTGCAAACGAGTAGTTAGATAATCCCATAGTCATATAGTCAGGATAGAAAGCACGTAGGCCGCCAGCATACTGAGCATAAAGATCATCCAGAGTCTGTTCGATGTCTTTCAGGCGATCACTGTGAGTAATCTGATTGACCACTGATAGTAAAGGGCAATCACCTGCTAACTCCCTGGCTGCTTCCTCGGCTGTCTCTGCAGCCGAGGAAGCAGCCGCTCCATGGTGCAAAAATTGCACCACGTAAGCCTTGACGGTCTCACTATACTTGGCTGGGCGCACAAATTTGATGTCGTCTAAGTATTCTTCGTATGAAGGACGAGGCAGGGCTATATCTCTACTGTGATAGAACACTAGATCTGACCTTTTAGTTAAACTGCTATCAACACTCCTTGAACTTGACAGCCCGTGAACCTTCAGGTCGCGCTTGACAAGCGACACCGGAATGCCAAAGATATGGTTACTGATTAGGTTGACAGCAAACTCTTTACTGGCCTCGATAATATCTGGTGTTTCTTTGACACCACTTGGCTCACCCTCGAAAATATCTGGTTGTGAACTTCTTCTCCCCGAAGGGGAAGAAGAGAATGATGCACCACCACCACCACCACCACCATAGTAGTATGGGTTGTTCATCTGCATCTGTATTTGCAACATTGGAACAGCTGTTTACTTCCTTCTTAATTTTAACTCTAATTTCAGTCTTTAGCTACTCTACCCAGAGACTAGCTACTCACCAGTCCTCCATTAGCGGGTTGCAATAATGTTACCACTATCGAGTTACTGTTGTAAGTTGCAAGTCTATTCAGCTGTGACTGGTAGTCCCAAACAACGATGAGCCTTACAGTTTCAACTTGAAGTTGAAACCAGAGCTGGTCACTACTTGTTAGTTAACGGTAACGACAACAGCAATAATGATAGTGATAATGATAGTGATCATAGTGATTACACTCACAGTCATTGTTACGAGTCCTCATTACGGTGCTTCACGTGCCATCTTGGTTGACGCTGCATTAACCTTGATATGTTGATGGTGCAAGGTAGCAGTGCTACAACCGACTGAGACATAAGCACCATTTTCGAAGGTGTAGTTAAACTTTACCCCCTTAATCTTAGACTGCATCCAAAAGTCAACGTCTATTGCCAGTCATAATCTCTCTGTCTAGTACTATAACCAGACTTTCGGCTGTTTAGTATTTGAACACTTGTCATCAAACAACAACAAGTGTCACTGATGGTAGAGGTTGGGTAGAAGACCAGAGTAATGACATATTGGTGTCTAAGGTATGTTGAACTGGACTTCTACTCTAATAGCTGGTAGTAGTGTCAAATTGGTCACTGTTAATACTGCAATGTAAACGCCGTTTAGCTCCACGTACTCAACAACACTGCACTGCTTCATGTAAGCCGAGTGTACCATCTATGTTTATCATCTATCATAGTGGTAGAGACCACAAGCTGTCAGCCCGATTGTTAACTGTCACCCCTAACTTTGATGGCAACATTACAATCCTGCAGACTAAGTGAAAACTGAAAGATTGAAAAACTAAGGTAAGTAAGGAAAACCTTCACACCTACCCAACCGTCTCTAATAGCAAGTCTGTCAGATAACCATGTCTTCATCATCGCGTTTTGATCTCCGAGGAGTGGCGGCTCAGCTACCTAGTGACACTGACGACCAGATCATCACTGAGGCCATCAACACACTATCTCGCGCTCATGCTAGAATCTCTGGTATGGGAGAGGATGACCTAGTGTATGAGGTTGCTCGTAAGCTCTATGGTTCACCTATTGCAGGTAGCAAGACGAGGCACGTTGAAGACGTGATCCATCGCGATCTCGAGACCAACAATGGTCAGCTGGCCCGTCTCTACACGGCCGATGGCCTCATCGTACCTCGTCAGAACTTTGATCGTATTATTGTAGCATTCAAAGACAATGGTACTGACAGTCTTTTCATCGATGAGCTGTTTGATAGCGTGCCAAAGCGAGGACCTGAAGAGACTGTGGAGATCCTTCATGACATCCGCAAGATGGTGGCTCTTGGCATGCTGAAAGACAAGGGTGGATTGGATCTTGAGCTGAAGTCTAATATTCTGTATTCACCTCCACGTCACATTGATGATTACGAAGGTCTGCTAACTGGTGTTCCTTCCAGCTTCGTTCATGCCTACCATGACAACGAACGTAAGACTAGAAGGGATAACTCGCCACTGACCCGTCGCCAGTCATCGACTGGTCGTACTGCCTCCCAGACTGCTCTTGCTGTTGCTGATATTGCTCAGCAGCAACAGAGGAAGGGGAAGGGACCATTGGAGCCTTCCCCATACAGTGAGTATATGAAGGAAGAGATTGCACGAGTCAGGGCTGCTAACCCTAAGCTCGACCGTAAGGAAGCTTTCAAGGTGGCTGCTAGTCACTGGGCAAATGCACGCGAGAACCCCAAGAATCAGGCGGGTGAACGAGTGCGTACCGGTCGTGTGGAGAGATGGAGGTCTAACAACGCTACCTCTCCCCCTAGGACGCCAGAGTGGACCATGCCAGTCTTCAAAGATGTTAGGCTCAGCGACTATGTAGAGCGCGAAACTACTCGTATTTTGGCTGCTGATCCTGAGCTGACTCAGAGGCAGGCCTATGCAATGGCCAGAGCTAACTGGGACACATCAACTGCCCAACGCGCAGCTAACTCTCCATCAGGGCAGTTTGACTTCGATGACTACTAACAATCTCTACTACTCTTTGCTATCTAAGATAGCAACTAACCATCTAACTAGACATCTAGTTAGTTTAAACAATCTCACTGTATGTTAAGATAGACCCTTGTTACGCATTGTAGACCATAATTACTAGTACCTATATCTTGGATATAGATCTATATGTAGTTAGAAGAACTACAACTAGTATGTGTTACTTTATCTTTACAAACCAGTACGAAGATATAAAGTATAATCATGAGTGTTAGTGTTAGTGTTAGTGTTAGTGTTAGTGTTAGTGTTAGTGTTAGTGTTGTAAGTATCTACATCTTGAAGATGTAGTTAGAATCTCGTTATCACGTCTATGTCTGTGATTATTATCATCATAATTAACGATCAGACAGTTGGTTACTACCTCCACTGCATCTTGTAGATAATCAAAACCAACTGCGACTACAATCACAAAATAACAATCGTAATTATCAACACTGACTGTCTTGTTATCAGTCACGGTTGTTTGTTGGACATCGTTGTTAATAGTTAAAACTTTCAACTACTTAATGCGTGGTAACATACATGATCGAACTTGAAACTAGTAACATCTACCCTCTGCTATCTCTCGTCTGCCTAAACTGAAAATAATTCTAAAATAAAACTTAGCCATTAAACAGTCACTCATTAACACATCATGTCAAGTTTTAACAAGGACTTTGTCGTTGACATCAGAGATGATCACACCTACCCAGAGGAGTTTGCCACCCTGCTGCAGGACTGCTTCTCGGAGTACATTCGTTACAAAGTTGCCAAGTACTGGACGAATATTATTAGGGAACATCATCCTGACACAGTGGCCTTTGAAATCGAGACCAAGTCCCTAGTTCATGGTCGGCTCCAACTCAAGACTGGTGAGTTGAGGATTACCTGTACCTTCACTTCGTCACAAGAGAGTCAGAGACCCCAGGCGTACCAGTTGGAGTTGTTCACAGGCTTCACTGAAGTTTACAGAAATCTGTTCCAGAGTGTAAAGTTGTCTCTGTTGACTGAATACCAGAAGGACGACTGGGACACTGACTACAGTATCAACTACTCCGCCACCGTTGAAGCCGGCGGAGATGCGTTCAAACGTGTGATTGTGACAAACAAGACAGACATGACTGACATCTATCCAAAGTTGCCAGCTCACACTGATCTAGACCTCATATGTGACAGAAACAATGTTCCTAAGCAACTCACCCTGTACATCAACAATGCTCGCATCCATGCCAGCTGGGCTGATGCTGATGTTGGTGATGGCAACACCAACAGGGTGATCGACACTAATGTACATGTCTTTGATAAGAATCAGCCTGACTTTGAGTCTGACGTGGACACTGCCTCTGAACTCAGAGCTGAGTACGAAGACCTTATTACCTACTACCTTACTCACCCACTCGACTAGTCCAGTTGACTAATCTATTCGACTATTCCACTAATTTGGTCTCTTATTGATGTGTAAGACAATGCGTCATTCTGCAACCTAGGGTTGCAAAAGAAAGAAGAAGAAGAATAAGTATAAAATAGTTAGGCGGATATAGTTATCGCAACGGATCCAGACACAGCTGTTGTTATAATAAGATCAGAGATAGCTGTTAGTCTAATATCTACAGAGATAGAGATAGTTACTGTTACAAGGTAACCTTGTAATTATATTGTCAAGACTGTCTATAACGTTGACAATCGTTAACGACAGTACCCAGACTAATACAGATTGTTGTAACTACTACCGACATCATATAGTCGATAGAGACTACAATTGACGGTCTCTTACTACTCTCCGTAGAGACTATACTTACTAACTCTTATCAATCTCCAGAGTTACCAACCTCTAAAGCCCTAATCTTGACTAACATCATCTATAGTTATCGATTATCCTTACTAATATCTGCTGTTATTAGCAATTACTTTTGATAGAGATGATGGCTATAAACTCTATAACACTATCTGCATCTTGTATAGTTGTCAACTGCAAGTACTCTGTATTATACAGAGTAATCTAATTACACCTCTAACCTAGTCAGGTACTGGTCCTCAACCTACAACTACCATAACAATAGTAACTGTGGTTTCGAGATACAACTCTAACCGCTGGTCTTAACCATTATTTCAACACCAATATTCTACCGTCACTACCAACTGCAATTATCAGGCACAGATTACATCAGCCAAACCACTAGTCTTCATTCTCATTGTAGCTGTTACTATACTAGAGTTCTGTTCTTGTTCCCTGCTTACCAGTCATCTTCGCCTTCGGTAGAGTAGCGAGCTCAGCTAACCTTGATTCTGCTTCTGCTAACTTTGCCTAGAGGAATATTGTAACCACGATGCTAAGAGACATAGACTACAAGTTAAGCTTGTAGTACGGCCTTTACAATAATCACCTTCAACTAACCTTAGTTCGCTTCAGGGTAGGCCTCAGGAAACTGCCTTCTAATGTTAAGCTTGTAAGTTTTCTTGGTATAGAGACAGTCGAGGCAAACCCAAGCATCATAGCGGGGGTTCTCACAATACTTATGGTTGACAGATATCCAGTAACGGCAACGGTCGTCATCAGACAGTGGCATGCTAAGATTGGTGGTCTTAGTTGTTGGACCGCCGCTTGTTAGAACATCGATTTGCTGCCACAACTTAGTCACATCACCTTGACTGTTGAAGGTGAGCCAAGTTCCTTGGTGTAGACCGTAGTCTCGACCCCAAGTTCTGGAACCATGATAAGATATGAGGTTGAAGATAGGTGGCACACTCACCTCATTACCATCTAGATCAGTCACGGTATTACCATTAACAGCATGGTTGTGATTGCTACAATCAGCAATACAATAACTGTGAATTATTTCCTTCTGAAGTAGACAGTAACTGTAGACACGTTTGTATTTCGATGACACACAACTATCTTGTACTGAACGTCCCAACATCAGCTTATCAAGCTCTTCAGTCGACAACTCTTGATTGTTACAGTAGACTTGACCATTGATAGTCACTCTAGTGTTTTGGTTAGCAATTAGCCACCTTCGCATGAAATTTGGCTTATTGAGGTCATCACTGGATAACAGACAGTAGGGTAGATATGTTACAATGTCATACCTGACATCAGCAGTAACTTTGTCGCTGTAGATCATAGTAGCCATTGAAGACCAGTGGTCAAACACTTGTTTACGTAGATGTTCAAAGTAGGCTTTGTCCTCAAGATAGTTGGCTAGCAGCAGCTGCTGGGCCATATGATCTTGAAAGGTCAGGGCTTGACCACGGCAGAAGTAGAGATAATCATCAAAGGCCAAACTGTAGTTGGCTGACAGTGGGATGCTAGTGGTTGTAGCCTCATTACTGCTGCTGCAGTTGTTGCCGTTGTCTTTGATGGTAATGTTGTCATCAGTTAACTTTAAGGACTGTAGGGTTGTCAGACCAGTGAGGTAGCCGTTGATGAGAACAGAGTTACTGGCTGCCGGGATTGGCACATCAGCAGATCTGTCTCCCATAACCAGGGTCACTACTGACTGGTCTTGTGACATCGTGAAATCAGGGATCAAGGATAAGGACAAGGAAGGTTTTACTTTTGTTGGCTATGGGTTAGTTGAGCTATCTACAATCACTTTTCAAGTAATAGCTGGTAGACACTAGTTAGCAAATGACCTAAAGTTCAAGGGTGAATTTAAAGTTACCATACTGGAGTAAGTTCTCCCCCGATAACTTCCAACTTGAACTCAATAACAACGACGACATTGAGACTATCACCAACCATGACAAGTTTTTGGTATGAGACCATGTAAAAATGGTGTGTGGTCAGCGGCTCAAGCCTTGAGCCAATAGGCAAAAGGCAGAAGCTGCTGACCAATGTAGCTCTAAACATATTTTTATACAAATTGGTTGCGTAAAGTTGATAGTGAGAACATCGAGATCACTTCAAGACTATGAACTCCATAATGTTGGCTGCTGATAGTTGTTAAACAACTATTCGGGTTAGGATCTAATATAATTACTGTAGTTATTATAACCACAATAGGTATACCATTATTATTGTAATCTCACAGTCCTGTGATCTTATAGTAGAAATACTATTTAGTATATGTAATATAATCATGATACGAACACATAGTGGTCTACTACTTATCAGATAAGTAGTAGTAGCCATTAATCTTAATTTAGTTGTCTGTGCTACTTGAAGTAGCATAACTTTACCCCACATCCTCTATTGGTACCGACGCAAGAACTCTTGATAAGAGAGGTCAGCGTCAGAATAGTCATAGACATCATAATCGTACGCACCCATGTACGGACCTCGATGAGCCTGGTACAGATCATCCTCATCAACGACATCGCGCATTTGTCTGCCTGGCTTTGACTTACCTCTATTACTACTACTACTACCACGACTATCATAACGTTCAGACAGACCAGCTTGCTGTAACTGGTCCAGTTTGCTGCGACGCTTAGTGTCGCTACCAGCTTGAGGAGGTGGAATGTGGCCGGACTCAACAGCTGACTTAAACTGGCTACTGATCTCCTTCTTACGTTGCCACACCTGACGCTCACGTTCATGGTAACGCTGTTCACGTTCATGAGCAGTTGCTGTTTCTGACCGAGCCAGTTGTGAGTCGAGGCTGTTGTTGACAAATGCAGTTTTTCACATAGCAATAGTGTGATCAAAGGTATTGCCATGTCGAGGACCAGCCTTTATTCTCGCTTGGTCTCCACCTTTGCACAGCCAACCTCTCGTTGGCTTCAAAGGATTAAATGATCATGTCTTTTAGCCTTATCATCATCATCATCATCATCAGTCGGTTACAAGGAGCTTCCCGGTACAGGTTTATATTACAGTATAGTACTGTGATTACAGTGAAAACTACAGTAAACTACATAAGTAGTTACAGTTTGTATTAATGTCATGACAATAATCAGACCACAACATACTTAAGTATCCATGCGTTGGATGAGTTGTTCATGAACACCAGTAGTGTTCAAGCCATAAAGCCCCAATTCAAACTGTAGTAACTCGAATGGCATCTCTCAGTAGAACATAACATGGCCACAAACCCCTCTAATGTGAAGTGTGACCACAGATAGCATAAGGATCAGTATAGTAGTCAGGACTCCTAAAGTTCTTCTGTTCAACATTAACATTAACATTAACATCGACATCGACATCGACTAGGAAAATCCTGGCGAGGATCTATCACCGTTACAGGAGTCAAGGTCTTATAGTCTAGGTGATACCTGATAACTGTTGATCACTAACGGTCAACCACAGCTCAATGTCAAAACTGCAATCAGACAGGACAATAATAAAATCATCTAGTTTTATCAACAGATTAGCGTCCTGGTTTTGTTACTGGGTTGTAGTGTGCTAAAATTGATGAATAGTAACAGACACAAACAGACACAAACAGCTGGTACTGGACATCTTTGATAGTGTGATATCAGCACCAAGTAGCATGGACAGTAACAGCTCTCAGTCTAAGTCTTGCGGTCGAGACCACAAGTTGACATCAAACCACCATTATCAGCCCAGACCGATTATGGCACCAATGCTATCAAGTGGTGCCCATACCCTGTTTCGCCCGGTGTTGACACCCAGTAAGCCAGCGACGACCGTGACGTTGAACGATTTTGTTAAGGGTCATACTGCAGGCTATGATGTGCTGCGTTTGCGATCACATCAGTCACACTGTAACAGGTCGTCTTTTCGTTCTAACTCACCCAAGATGGACAAGACGCCAATTAGCGGCCCACTAACGTTGTCTGTTGAACAACAGAAGTTTTTGGCTGATAACAACTATCTTTACGCACAAGATAGTAATGCCTACTTGCTGCTTCCAAAGCTGAGTGCTGTTGACAACAACATCGCTGTTACCAACTTAGTTCTAGATAGTCCGCCAACTCAGCTTCAGTTGGATCGCTGTGTGAATTCGGCTATTATTGTACACCGGGTGTGGGATGAAAAGTTGGCTCGTTTTCGTAACATAAGCAACACAGACACAGACACTAAGTTGTATGAACAACTGGTTGCTTACCAACGTTACCGAAGCGAAAAGCAAGACGACTTTGTCCTCCTACTACAGCTAAGTTATTCGAGCAAGTACCAAGTTCATTGTTCAACCGGTTATATTCTCGGTTCTACCTTCTACAAGCATAAGCTAACAGTGGCTGGTAAGTACGTCAAAGGTAACTTCAGCGACTTTGATCAGGCTGACTACAAGAACTTGTGTGCTGATCCCAGCTATGAGGTAGTGTACAGTGATCCAAACAACAACAGTGACAACTACATCATACATCAGAATATTGTAACCCGCCATTGGCACCAGGCCATCGCCCACTTCAACACGGACACCATGACCATGTCTATGTTAACCCAGTCAGACATCGACTTGTGTAAGCGCTTGTACTACGATATTGACCATACTGTCATGAACACTCTTGGTATCACCTATCACTGCTTGGTGACCCAAGAGCTTAATGGTATCAACTACGATGGTTACGACTCTGACCCCTATGATGAAGTTGATGTGTCTACCAGCAGCCAACTCAATGTTTTTATTTTTGTTCCCTATGTCAGTCAAGTACCCACTGATACTAAAGCATGCCTAAATAGCTATCTGGCAACGTTAAGCCCCTATACTGAGGATGGTTCCAAGCCCACAGTTAAACATGACACTAGGTCACCACGCCCTCGTAGCATTAACACCTACCGTTATCTTCTCACTTCGTATGAAGTGGTCAATCCAACTGGTGCTTGGTTGGACCTAGACTATGTATCCAAGCTGGAAAATGTTGTGCACTTGAACATCTAAAGGCAGAGGCTTATTGTGGTAACTTAGTTACCACACTATCGTTGTCATCTAGTTATCACACTATCGTTGTCATCTAGTTATCACACTATCGTTGTCATCTAGTTATCACACTATCGTTGTCATCTAGTTACAAGCAAAGTTATTATGATCTGGTTACAAACAACATTATTGTAGTCTAGTTACAGCAGCATTATGAGAGATATAATAACCACTATAGTTATAGTACCTTTTATCTTAGGTAGTTGTTAGACAACTACCACAAAAAAGTTGTATTAGTAAGTAATGCTCTCATCAGTACATTCGAGCGTTGTAAACATGGAGGTGCTGATGGTGATCATGATAATCAATTGCAAAGCTGGCGTAGAAGGTACCGTTAGTATAATACGAAATGTTGGTTTCACGTCGTAGCAACTCTTCTGGTAGCAATGACATGAGGTGGGCAACATTATCACAACCATAGCCATAACCAACATTGTTGTTACTACCAACATTATTGTTATCAGCAGCAAGCTTGTACGATCGAACGGTGTCATCATGGAACCAACACTTGTTAGTCTCAGCTGGTAGTACTGCCATGTCATCGAAAACTAACAGACCCTCGGCAAGGTAACCAGGGAGTGGCAGTACCACACTAGTATCTTCATGCCAGCAGCCACTACTACTACCACCACCGCTGCTGTTGGGTGACAGTTTCACTACCAAAAGATCGACATCATTGTCTGTCCTCGAAAACATCAGATAGATAGCATGATCACGAATAACGGCATAGACGAACTTTCTACCAACCAGCTTGTCAATAGTAGACTGTCTAACTCTCACTGTGTATTCAGTACACGAGTTGGTGTTACCGGTAATGAGATCGTCGTAACTTACAACCTTGACAGTGGCTAAATCACACTGACTAAAGAGATATAAGTACTGTATGCCAAAAACTCGAATTGGGTGTGTCAGCAACAACTGCTCAGCAGCGATAACTTCCTTTTGGACCTGCACCCTGTTCCTATCGAAGTTGGCTTCGCTAAAAGGTTCCGGAGATCCTGTACCGTCAAACACTAACTGTAAGTGGTTCCAACTATCAGATGTCAAATACAGGCGGTCTCGACTGTCAAAGAACAACACATAAGAGACCTCTTTTCTTACCAAGTCATAAGTGTACAAGCGATGACCACAATAGTAGACATCGTCATCGTATGTCAAATAGGCCAGTCTACCCTTGGAGTCGATAGCTACCGATCTCAATCTTACATCAGTTGGTAAAGCTATCTGACCGATCTCTACTAGAAACGGTAGCTGCCTAGTAGCAGTGCCGGTGGTAGTTAAAGTCTCCATTTTTACCAAAGATGTTTGGTCTTCGTCACCCTGTCATTTTTATAATCATAACATAAGTCTATTGTTCTTAGTAGTTATTGTTGTTGTTGTTGTTGTTACTACTACTACTGTTACTACTATCATCATTACTACGTCCATCACCAATGATAGTACTGTATCGTTGGTGATTGTAGTTTCAATATACTGCCGTTGAATGTATTACTAATGTTAACAAACTCATACGGGCCAGTACACTGTCAGTATCCACACTACCCCATTAACGAGCATAGTTGTAATTCTAAATGACAACAAATTTATATGAGTCAGCACACAGTTACTAACTACATTATTACTACTGTTAGCGAGCACAGTTGTTATTAGAAATAACAACAAAGTTATCTGGTAGATTATTATGTCTCATATCATACTCCAACCGACCTCGGTACGTCGAACGGGAAGTTAACAGGAAAGATGAGGTTAGAGATAACCTGGCTGTTTGGATCATAAGCAATGTTGTGTTCGGTCACAGTCTCGCTTGTGAGACCAATGACGTGGTGACGTAGCTGTTGTGTCTATCGTAATAAAGAGCATCAATTGTAGACACTGCAGTAATCATAGTATACCACAGCACCTTGCAGATAGAAAATTTAGACTGAAGTAGTTACCTAGTAACTACTCTACTCTTTGAGGTTATATTTTGACCTCTATCTTCCAACACAGACGTATCGAAGTTGTGTTACACTATAATTTTAGTCCTAGCTCCAAGCTTATTCTCGAAGTAGAGATTTTTACAGTCACCGCCATGTTTTTCGGAGACCTTTGGTGACCAAAAGTCACCGGAAGTCACCAGAGATCACTGAGACTAACTAGAAACTCTGTATTATCTAGATCTCACCACAATATAGCTTATACCGGACTACTCTAAGTTCTCTTTATATGTTTTTGGTGAGTTTCAGTGATCTTCGATCACCAAAGGTCTCCCAAAAACTAGATGGCAGATGCTAAAAATTCAAAATCAAGAACTAGCGGTTATCCAATGACCAATTTTTATTACTTATCATACCTATGTATGTAGAGAGATAGTTAAAAGTCTGTACCTAGTATAGATTGCAATTTTGTCTGCCTATGACTATTTAATATTTATAGCTGTTAACTACTAGATAAAATACTGTCGATACTCCAAAATTTACAACTTAGTCTATGTAACAAGTATGATAGGAAGTTGTCTATTAAGTAGACAACAAATGTTGCTTAGATATCTTATACGTAACTTGTGATTGGTTTATGTTTTAAGCATATTGTTAGCATCACACAAGTATGTCAACTCTTAGATGGTATCAAAATTTTGCTTGATGAATAACCGCTAATTCCCGAAACATGGTTTTTACTACTGGCTTTCAGTTGTGGCCTAGGTCACAACCAGAATGTTTTTGGGAGGTCTTTGGTAACCGAAGGTCACTGAAACTGACCAAAAACATATAAAGAGAACTTGGAGTAGTCTAGTATAAGTTGTACTGTGGTAAGTTCTAGAGGTTGTAAATTTTCGACCACCACT
>Ga0302315_10003864_pt1 | contig 13330 bp, 11 predicted proteins | sample III_Palsa_N3_1_FD_200532 | JGI IMG/M metagenome (GOLD analysis project Ga0302315, IMG submission 200532) | Peat permafrost microbial communities from Stordalen Mire near Abisko, Sweden - III_Palsa_N3_1 | ecosystem: Environmental > Terrestrial > Soil > Palsa > Peat permafrost | place: Sweden... | reverse complement strand
TCATAATCCAGGTATTTTGGCGACTGTTTACAATTTAGGGCAGCCAGAACAACGCGCAGCTGCGGCCCAAAAAGCAGGCGTTCTCCCAAAGGTGAATTTTTTTGGCTTATTCACCCAGAAAAATTACGATGAAGTCAAAAGCACAATCGGGGCAAATACGGTAGCTCCAGTGCAGACCGTAGCAGCCACGACTCCTCCTTCGGCGGTTCGAAAGCTGGCCACCGCATCCCACAGCAGCACTGCAAAAACGACTGGTCAAACACACGTAGCCTCTATCACACCCGCGCCACAGCCGCAGGTCGAGATGAGCATGCAAACCGTTGTTACCGCGGGCATTCCCCTTGCCACTGCTCCCTCGGCTTGCCAGGACAGCGGTGATTCTGGTGGCTTTTTTGATGATGGACCAACAGACCCATTACGGGTCAATTACGCGCCTCCTTCCGGAACAATCAATTCGGGCGAAACAGTCACAGAACTTGGTCGCACTCTTGATTGCGATTCCAAGGTTTGGAAATTAGTGAAATCCTCATCAGGAGCCGTGGGATGGACAAGCGATGACAAGCTTACCGCTTCAACGGCGTCGCGCATGGCGCCAAAAACGAAGTGTACGGAAAACGCCGACTCCAAATGCTCCGTTGGTATCGCAAGCGATGTAAAACCCTATCTATTGACTGCAGACGGAACCACTCGCGACTGGCTGAAGCCATTTTCAAAAAGCGATCATCCCGGCTTCAAAACCGCCGACAATGTATGCACCGACGAATCTGTCGCTAAAATCGAAGCAAAAAGCCCGGTCAGCCCTCGCATGCAGGCTTTCGGTGGGGGCGCGTACACGCCTCCTTCACCAACGCCACCGCTTTTCAAAAGTGCGGATATCGATCAAAATCGTAAGCTCCTTGATTCCATCAGTAAGATTTACCAACAAGAATTGAAAAAAATGTCGTCGGATTTGAAGATCAATCAAAAGCAGCTGCTGACCGCCGAAAATCCGTATTCGGCAGTAGCACAAGCGTTGATTGGTGCGATCACTATGACTAGTAAGTGCGCCGAGAGTCTGAGTGCTGAACGTTCCAAGTGCCAAGGCATGAATCTAGACCCTAACAACCTCAAGACAGCGCTCGCTGCTTTGCAGTTTAAGAAAAAACCGATGTTTCAAGATGTCCAGCAGGCCGGTTATGGAATTCAGGCGGCCCTATCTGGCAATAATAATAATGGTTTTGGTTACTACGGGTCGTCGTCGACTAGGGACAATTACTACGACCCAAGTGACTCGATGCTCAAAGCCCTGAATGCGAGCGATATCCGCAACGCTTTGAATGGTTGCGTTGACAAGTTGACGACGGTCGCAGGGACGAATTCGCAGGCTTTTGATTGGCAAATAAAATCCATCAGGCAAATAGCTAAGGACGCAACCGATCAGGAAATTCTTGGCTACGGTTTTTATTTGGTTTCTGCTGCTCGGCTCTGCAATGCCAGAATGAACCTTATGGAGGGAATTTCTGCCACGCCTGCACAAAGCGCATCAAATATCTCCTGTGCCCAGCCCCCGGAGATCCTTTCTTATAACGACTCACAATTTATGAAAGATTTCGCACGAGCGAATCTGAAAGATCAAAATTTCGAATTCGTAATGATTTCCGATACCCTTAATTCGATGTTGGACTACAGCACTGGCCTCCCTAATTTAGTCAGTCTGATTCAAATGAGAACCGGCGGGAACGGGGTTTCAGTGATAGATGCCGCTCTTGTTTCAAAGCCACGAGAGCCGTCAACTTCCTATTGTCCTAATCGTACGGCGGAATTCATTGAAGACCTTATCAAAGACAATCCTTGCGTGGAACATGTCTATATTCCATCGCGCTGGATCGCTTATAAACTCAGGGATTACTCTTCCAAAGTTATCTATAGAAATTTTGACCAAGCGGATCGCTATTTGGTCGAGTACGGGGGTTCAACGTGCGGGCAATAAAATTAATACTGATCTTGGCGATCATTCTTATCTCAGTTTCTGCTCAGGCGGATTGCAAAGCCGTGAAGTGGAGTGGATCGAACAATGTCGGTAGTCTGAAAGTTCGAGATTTAATGTCGATTGATCGCGACGAACTCTACGCGAATCTTTATTACGAACTTTCGCATTCAAAAGATGAGCGCATACCTGGGCTCGCCGCCAAGCTCTTTCACTATCTGATCAATACAGAAAACAACGAAGCCAAATATAATGTGGTGCAAGCACTTGAATGGGCCGCTGACCTAGATAAACCGGACGCGCCGATAATTACGGTCAAAGAACTTTGCACTCTTGATAAAAAAGCCAGCGAGTTCAAAGGCATCGCAGAAGACTTTAAAAATCAATGAGTTCGATCTGGATCTATCTTATTGAAATTCTTAGGGTTAAAACTTGTTAAATTTAATTAACTTTTAGATTATAATAGATCTGCCGATAAGTATCTTGTCGATGCACCACTGCGTCGCCTAAGGAGAGTTTTCATGGACCGTAGAGACCAACGAGTTTTCAGAAAAAAATTACTGATTAATCCCCAGTTCCAACTCACCTTGATGGGAATCAACGCAGCCGTGATCACATTGGTCTTTGGTGTGATCTGGATTCAAGCGGGCCGAATCTTTTCGGACATGGGACCCTTCACGGGCCTCGCCGGAATTCGAGGAGATCTCGCTGGAGACTACCTCGCTTTTCAAGCGAGCCGCTTTCACACGACAATTATTGTGACTTACCTCTTCGCGATGATCACTTCCTGCGCGATGACATTGGTCGTTTCGTATCGCTTTGCAGGGCCACTCATTCGCTTGCGCGGTTATTTCGAACGCCTTGGAACTGGTGATGGAAAGTTTCATGAACTGAACTTCCGAACCGGCGATTATTTTTCGGAGCTTCCTCCGATCATCAATGATGGTCTGAAACGCTTTAAGGCTCAGCCTGTAGCCGCTCCAGAAGTCAGCGACAGAGTTAAAGCGTTCGCATCGCGAGGCGGCCGATAAACGCGACTTCGCCTGCGGCTTCGTCGATGATCAATTGTTCCGGTACCACCGAGACACTTTGATTTCGAAGACCCTCTGCCTGTTCAATTGGCACTAAGATACGAAGATAATTGGTGCTGTAGCCACTCACCCATTCGCCTTTTTTCAAACCCGGCATGCTCGCCGAACCAAAGCGTTCCAAGAGAACTCCGTCAATCGATCCGTTCTCGGCTTGGCAATGATCCAATGCTCTCTGATAAATCGAAGTCATTCTCTTCAAACTCAATTCGCTGAGCCTGCGCGCCCGTTTGACTCGAACGTCTTGAGGCACCGCACCTGGTAAGCGAGTCGCGGGAGTTCCCTTTCGTTCACTGTAAGGAAAAACGTGTAAGCGGCTCCAAGGAAGATCCGACAAAAGTTGATAGCCTTCTTCAAATTCCTCGTCGGTCTCGCCGGGAAATCCTGTGATGATATCCATCCCCACAAACACACCACCAACAGGCGCACGAAGCCCTGCGATGGATTCGAGGCAACGTCTCACTTCGGCAGTGGCGTACTTCCTCTTCATCATCCTAAGGGTGCGCGAATGCGCACTCTGCAATGAAACGTGAAAGTGAGGACAAAAACGAGAGTTCGATTGAGCAAGCGCCCGGAGTTCGGGGGTGATTTCAACCGGATCCAAAGAGCTCACGCGCAGGCGCTCAAGGCCCGTTTCACTTAAAATCATCCGGAAGAGTTCGACGAGAGGTATACTTTGAGGCGTGGCTTCAGCTGACCAGTCCGTCCCATAATCACCGACGTTTGTCCCCGTAATCACGACTTCGCGAATTCCTTGGCTGACGAGGGAGCGAATTTGTTCGATCAGTTCACGCGGCCTCACACTGCGACTGGGTCCACGTCCGTAAGGGATGATGCAATAAGTACAAAACGAATTGCAGCCTTCTTGAATTTTTAAAAATGCGCGAGTCTTAGCAGAGTGACCTTCGAGGTGAACCGGAGGCGTGAGAAATCCTTCTTCGCCGTACCAATCGCGATCCATCGGATGGCGAGAGAGCATTTCGGTAAAGCCTTGGGTTTGCCCTAAGATCTCAGCAGACTGCCCTTCTACTTTTGAAGAACTTTCAGCAATTTTTTGAAGAATGATTTCAACGAGATCAGGCTTGTTTCGATTGCCGATGACGTAATCAATTCCCTTGGACTGAGCGAGTCTCTCAGGGTCGACTTCGGCTGCGCAACCAGTGACCACCACGCGAGTAGCTGGATTGTCCCTCGACAGGCGTGCCGCCGTTTTGCGCGATTGGCGATCTGCTTCGTCGGTGACGGTGCAGCTGTTTACAATGCAGAGACCAGGGCCTGATCCCTCTTCTTCGGAAGTTTTAAAATAAGGAGTCCAGCCGCGCTTTTGAAGTTCGGCTTCAATGAGCTGGCTATCGTAGAGATTGGCTTTGCAGCCGAGCGTTTTTACGATGTAGGTGGAGTTCGAGTTTGGCATAAAACCGCCCCCCCTATTACTTCATCTTCCTGGTAAAAGACAATGGATTGTCCGGGACCCGAGATCCGCTGACGCTCCTGAAATTCGACATAAACGAGGTCATTCTCAAACAAGGTCACTTGGCAGGCAAAGAGCTTTCCTGCCCCTTCTTCCAACAGCCGGCCCTTACATTTGAGGAGCTTCAGCCCGTCCACGGCCCTTACCCAGTGAGCCCTCTCTGCAGTCACCTCTTGGACCTCAAGTTGGCTCTCAGGCCCCACAAAGACGGTCTGGGTGCTCTGATCAAGGGCGGTCACCAGAAGCCCCTCAGGCCTCATCGGTGCAGGCAGCCGCAACTGTGGAAGCCCGTGCTTCTGACCGACATAATAGCGATAGACGCCTCCATGTTCCCCGATCACAAGGCCGTCCGAAAGCTTCACCTGCCCAGGGGGGAAAAGACCAGGAGCGATGTTCGAAACCGCAATCTTGAGATAATCGTCCTTGGTGATTCCGGAAATCCCGACTTCGCTCGAGCTCTTTGCCTCGGCAGCCTTCAGATGCTCGACATCGAGTCCGAGCTCCGCTCCGAGTTTCTCGACGGCCGAATGAGAAAGATCTCCCATCGGTAAAATAAAGCGTCCCAAATTCTCGGATGTCATTTGATAAAGAAGCGCGCTCTGATCTCCTTCATGAGTTTTAAGAAGACGAGTCATGTTCGTCGCAGGATCGAGTGCAACGCGAGCGACGTGCCCCGTCGAAACATGGGTGCATTTCAGCTCGTCTGCTTTTTCGAGTAAGAGCGAAAACAAAAGGCGATGCGTGGCTAAGCGATCAGGTTCGGGTTTGGATCCCGACGCCATTTGATGAACGACATGATCTCGAACCCAATACTCCCATTCTCCTCGCGCATCCACGTTGATCAGATTGATCCCAAGTTTGTGGGTCATCTTTTCTAATCTTTGGTCAATGCCTGATGACGGGGTCGTTCCCTTTTCAGAAAATTGAAGATGGAGTCCCACGACATGAAACCCTTGATGTTTCAAAAGTGCGGCGACAACTCCGCTCATGAGTCCGCCGCTCAAGGCGACAAGAACTTTTGTAGAGCTAGATAGATTAGACATCAGGATTTTCTCATTCGCCGAACGACCGTATCAAGAACCGTCACAAAATTCTCAAGACTTTCCCAACGCGTTCCCGGAGGAATAGAAATACGTAGCCCTGCGCGAGCAAGACCTTCACTTCGACCCAGCGCCTGCAATACGTGCGAAGGTTCGGTGACACCACTTGAGCAAGCAGAGCCCGAGCTCACTGAGAAGCCTTCCAGATCCAAAGCCTGAACGAGCCCTTCTCGTTCAATCCCTTCGAAACAGAGGCTTAAGGTTCCCGCAATCCGCGGAGCGCCTCCACCGTTCACAAGCGTGCCCGAAATCTTCGATTGAATCTGTTTTTGCAGACGATCACGGAGCTCGGCGAGCTCGTCTTGTTCTGAAGCATCGGTTTGTGAAGCGGCGACACCTGCCGCATAAATTCCAAGAAGGTTTTCAGTTCCGCCACGACGGTTGCCCTGCTGTTGTCCCCGAATTTGCGAAATGAGGCGCGCGCCTTTTTTACTCCAGAGCACTCCCGTCCCAGCGAGCCCTCCGATTTTGTGGGGTGCGAAAGCCGCGTAGGTTAATCCTTGTTTCGCTAATTCGTCTAAATTGACCGGGATTTTGCCCCAAGCTTGGGCGCCGTCGAGATGCAAAGGGACTGATGCTTTTAGACACGCACGTGCAAGCTCCTCAACAGGAGAGATCACGCCTGTTTCGTTGCCGACCCAAATCGCACTGACAAGTGCGGTCTCTGGTCTCAATAAAGAACTGAGTTTGGAAGCGTCAGGTGTGCCATTGGAGTCGACAGGAAGAAACGAGACTTCGCCTCCTCGGTCTTTCAACCAGTCGATCATCTGTAGATTGCAATCGTGCTCAACTGGAGTTGTGATCCAGTGAGCACGTTGCTTAATTTCTAATAATGGTTCGAAGACGGAGCGAATGACGAGCTGGTTGGCTTCCGTTCCAGAAGAGGTAAATACCAAAGAGTCGGGATTTGTGAGGGCGCCGAGGGAGCGCGCGACTCTGTCTCTGGCCTCTAAGACCAGATGTTTGGCTTTACGACCGTGAACGTGAACGCTCGAAGGATTAGCTCCGAAGATCTCGTCTTGAAGAATTGCACGGAGAGCTTCGCCCACCCGAGGGTGAACTAGAACTCCTGCATTCGCATCAAGATAGATCGCGTCCCTTTGGGTTCGTGGTGACACCGGCTTGACCTGCTGCTGGGATTTGGAAGCCAGTAGACTCTAGAATTCCCGAAGCTTTCGGAAGTTCCTGAGTACCACGTGCTTTGCGGATCAAATCACCAACGGAAGTCGTCGTGAGATATTCCTGCATAATTAAGCCGAGATTTTCGAAGTAGCTCTTCGTCAAAACGAATTCGACGGTGTCGCTCTTGATGTCGGCAGAACCAATGAGGTCACGAGCAGGGTTGATGTTCTCACCCACACTGACCAAAACATCTTTCACAGAGATTTCATCCATGGAGCGCGCGAGCACGTAGCCCCCGCCTGGTCCACGAACGCTCTTCACTACCGTGCCCTTGCGAAGACGGCGGAACAGCTGCTCCAAATAATGAAGCGAAATTTTTTGACGCTCAGAAATTTCCTGAAGGCGTACAGGTCGACCATTGGAATTGAAGGTCAAGTCCAGAATGGCTCGGACGGCGTACCGTCCTTTACTAGTTAAACGCATGATCTAATCTCCCTTTCCCTCAAACAAATCCACTATCTCCATATACGGCGTATCAAGCCGTAGTACAGTTGTCAACTATAGAGACACTTTATTCGTACTATTTCTGTACACTATTGCAGTCCCCTCTGGACAACCGAGCCAGGGAGGACTTGGCGCGTGGAATAAAGATCAAGATGAACTTCAAGATTTACCGCGGTTTACCGAAAAGTAAAGAGTCGTGTCGAAGCCAAAGTATCAAAAAGACGTATCGCCTTCCAAAGTGTTCAGCGTAAAACCTGAGGCTGATGCTATTTCTGAAGTCCCAAGTATCACTAAGTTATTGAATCGAAAGAAGATTGTCAGTGGTGAGAGGACTATTGCTCGCCTTACGCCGCCCGCCGCTCCGGTAAGCGACCGTCAGGCCACCCAATTGACGCCGGTCTCAAAGATAACAGCCATCCAAAGAGGTAACCGCCGATCCGTGGGCAAAACAGCCCCACTGACCGAATGGAAACCCTCAGAACTGAATAAAAGCCAAAATACGATGAAGCTGGCCCTTCACGCCTTATTTGAGCGTAAAATAGTTCAGGCTGCGCTGTATCTCCAAAACATTCAGCCCACCTCCGGGGGCGCATCCACCCCGTCCTTTAGCGCGGTTGCCTCAATGGCAGCTCAAGCCAAACATTCCATTTGGAAAGGCCTCCAATGGGATCCACAAGTTTTTCCTGATGTTTGGAAAGTTCTTCTCGCAAAAGGTTACGCAGAATTTCAACCCGGTGTCCGCAATGCAAACTGTTCTGCGTTTGGTGTCGATGGAATGTCCTGGCTCACACTCATTCGTGTGGGAACACCTGAACGCTGCGAAGGCCTTGTCGCAATTATCTCGCAATCCTCACTCGCTCTTCCGCTAGCGAAAATTCTCCCGCACTTCACGAAAGAGTCGATAGCACTTTCTCCTAAAAAGAAAGCCGCCTAGTACTTCATTCCCAGTTCATGAAATAAAAACGCATACACGTCGGCCTGCTCTGCAGTTCTTTGCGTAATACTTTTCCCTGCTCCATGTCCTGCATCGAAAGTGACTCTCAACAAAACGGTATTAGGATTTCCAGCATTTTGAAGCCGCGCTGTCATCTTCTTCGACTGATAGGGATTGACCCGTCCATCGTTCGCGCCGGTGAGAAACATCACATCAGGATATTTCTTTCCATCAACGACCCGGTGATAAGGCGAGTAAGCATAGAGAGCCGCAAACTGCGCGGGATCTTTTACGGTGCCAAACTCCGTGACATTGAACGCTCCATTAGGTTCCAGCTCCACACGAAGCATGTCGTAAATTCCGACATGAGAAACAACGGCTTTGAAAAGCTCCGGGCGTTGAGTAAGCGCGGCGCCCATGAGAAGGCCGCCATTACTGCCGCCTTCGATCGCGAGCTTATCGCTATTGGTGTAGTGAGCAGAAATCATGTGCTCGGCACAGGCGATGAAGTCATCAAAAACATTCTGCTTATGGGTTAGGTTCCCGCTGAGATGCCAGTCCTCTCCGAACTCGCCTCCCCCACGAATGTTTGCCACAGCGTAAACTCCGCCATGATCAAACCACATCCGCAGCTCTTTGATATATCGAGGTGTAAGGCTGATTCCGTATCCGCCATAAGCATAAAGAATTGTCGGGTTCGCCCCGTTTCTCTTCAGACCTTTTTTATAGAGGACTGTCACCGGAACCTGAGTTCCGTCTTTCGAACGGGCGAACTCCCGTCTTACGGCGATATCGCTAAGATTGACCGGACTGCGCATCTCAAGCGCGGTCTTGTGAACCTTGCCTGCGTTTGCGGTATACCAAGTCACCGGGTGAATATAATTGAACGAACGAAAGACGACTTCGTCACCAGTTACCCAAGAGACATCTGCGGTATCCGAAAGCGCTGCAGTTGGAAGCACGCCCTCGGTCTTGCCGTTCTGATCAAAAACATGAATTTCTGAAGGGCCGCCGATCAAATAAACGACGTAGAGTTTACTGTCTGTCGGCCGAACCTCTTCGACGACTCCGGTACTTTCCGGAACAATCACTTTTGCTTTAGTCACATCGAGCTGATCGAGACCCATTTTGAGGATCTTGCCACGTGGGCTGCCTGCGATCGAAACAAGGTAGAGGTCGTTATGAAACCCAAGCACGGCCTTTTTGAACTTGTCTTCAAAATGAGTGAGCTGAGTCCATTTGCCGCTGGGTCCCTCATCGAGTTTTAAGAGATAATGAGCAAACTCGCCCCCATCCCCATTTGCAACCGTTGCGACGACGTAACGCCCATCTTTGGAAGTCTCTAGCTTGATCTCGGCAATTCGAGGAAAGTCTTTGCCTAAGCAATAGGTGTCGCTCTTGATATCCGTTCCGAGTTTATGAAAATAAACTTGTTGGAAAAAATCGAGATCGGCCGCAGGGCGCTCGCCCACGCTCGGATACTTCGTGTAGTAAATTCCACTCGCATCGCCATTCCAAGTAACGTCCCCTGCTCCGGTAGGTTTTCTCACTGCCGGGATCTGATCAGGAAGTTCTTTGCCTGATAATGTTTCGTAAATGTGAAGAGTTCCGATTTCGCTGCCACCCTTCGAGAGTGAAACGGCAATATACTTTCCGTCCAAGGACGGTTGGAAAAAATCAATCGCAGTCGTTCCAGTCGAATCAATCTGGTTTGGGTCTAGAAGGACTTTTTCAGATTTCGTGTCATCCAGAGATGTGAGCATGACCAGAAGAGATTGGTTCTTCGGTGGCTGAAGTTTCAGCGCAAAGTAAATTCCATTGCGATAAGCCACCGTCCGATAAACGGGCGCTTCAAAGCTGTTCCATTTTTGGAGTTGATCGCGAATTTTATCAAGCCCTGGAAGTTGATCCAGATAAGCGCGCGTGTACGCGTTCTCGTCTTGCGTCCATTTGAGCACTTCCGGATCCTTGGCGTTCTCTAGCCATTGGTAAGGATCAGAGACCTTGGTCTCATGATAGGAATTTTCCACAGCCTTTTGCGGAGTCTGGGGCGGGCCGCTCGGTTTCACGTCGGCTGCAAAAATTTGTGCGGACGTGATCGAGAGAACAGAAATGAGTAGAAACTTTTGAAGAACTTTTTGAAACATGAAGCAACGCTATGAGGAGAAGCATTGAAATTCAAGAGTAAATTTGGGCCCGCCAAGACGGGCCCAAAAGTTTATCTTACGGTCTTGATATTTCCGTGCTCATCGAAATCGATGAACATCGTGTCTGTAAATGTATCGCCATAGGAGATCCCGTTCACAATAATGTGGGTGAACGGATTCAGTCCTATGGATTCGAGAGGACTACCCTTGTGATCACCGAAAAACACGCGTGCGCCTTCTGGGATAAGGATTCCGTTTACTGTCTGAGCAAATGCGAGTTCGCCGCGAAAGAGCGAGCCGTCAACATTGATCTGCACTTCCTTCAACGGAGCAACGCTCAAAGTTTGTCCCCCTGCGCTGATCTCCAAGGCGTTCAACGGAGTAAATTCCTGTAAAGCGCGCGTCGAAGTCCCTGCTGCCTCGAAGAAGGTCACGGCTCCCATCGCCGAAAGCGTAATCCCTTGGTACTCAGCATCGCGAGAAAGAGAAAAACCATACGCTTCTTGTGGTCCACCCGTCGTGTACACGCCGACCTGAATCGGCTGGGAAGCACTGACTGGAAGTCCCATGAACTCTTGGTCATGTGCAAGTTGAAGACTACTAATTCCGTCCTTATAAAATCTGATCTCCGTCTCCGCAGGAATCGTAATAGTTTGAGCTCCGAATGCCTGCTCGATCGGCGTAGTCAAAATCACTTCATAACTACATCCCCACTTGCGGGGCGCTCCTGACGAAGACGGCGAGAGTCTCAACTCACATGCTGCCGTAACTGAATTCTCGAACACAGCAGGATTCAATCCGGCTGTTGGGAACCCGGGATACTCTTGGGGGTGATAAGCAAGTTTGCCTCGAAGACTTGCATTCCATTTGTTGTATCCAAAATTCAACTCCTGTCCCGATTCAAATGGGATCCCCGAAATCATATAAAAGATTTCATCCCGAGGAAGCTGAACTGCCGCGAGACGAGTTGGGCTCTCCATGTTGACATCTGAGTTCGCAGGAAGATTGAGAGCTTGGATGGTCGTCTCTTGAGCCAATACTCCACGAGCCAAAAGATCCCCTGGTTCAAACTCGTCGACTTGACCTGCTTTCACCAAAATCCCACCGATCACTGCCGGCGCCGTTAGCGTAATGGTTTTGCGCGAATAATCGCCGTCAGTGGGGCTTGCCCAGGCATTCACGTGTAGTAAGGAAATTGAGACTGCGAGAAAAGCAAAAGTAACCTGTCTGATATTCATAAGATCTCCATGTAAAAGTTAAAACCGTTACAGGGAGATCTATTCTTGTTCTATGAAAGGCGGAATGAATCACGTCCTTTTATAAATGATGGGATTTGAAGGGATTTAATCTAAAGAATTATCGGCGTTACTGCTGAATCCACGCATAGCCATATCCCATTTCCGTCTCCGTTCCCTGAGTGGCCGTTATTTTCACAACAACCTTACCCTGAAAGACGTGATAATTGAGCGTCCCGCTAACGCTAGGATCAGTCAAACTTGTAAAGGAGGATTCAAAATTGCTTGGCGTACAGCTCAGCTGGTAATTACGTCTTTGAGCATCGCTCGATGACAAATTTACGATGGTGAGGTCATCATGAGTCGCGAGTTCACTTGGTGTAAAATTAGCAACAACATAAGAAGTCTGATTTCCGAGATAGATCAGGACCTCACTCATGACGTGATCACTGACGTTCAAATCGGCGGGGAGTGTTTCTGACACAATGTTGCCACTAATAAACTCCATTACCCTTGTTCCATTACGCGATTCATCGACAGTGGGGAAAGTGGATAAAGTTGCTGGGGTGCCTTGGGCATATTCCGACGCAAGAAGCTGATACAACGACTGATGATTCTTGGCCGCCGTATCGATCAAATTCTGTACGACCGAGTTCGTTCCCGCAAAAGAATGAGAGGTCGCTAGCGTGGAAAGTAAAGCAAACAGGAAAAATTGAGTTTTCATATAATACCCCGATTAAATCTTGGGGATCGTTTATATTGCCATGCGTTAAATTGCAAGAAGCAAATGGCTTTGGACCGTCAACCCAAAGCGATCTCAAAATTTCGGAGATTCTGATCCGTGCTCGAAAACGAGAGACTCACCTTCCATATTTGACTCTGAGAATTCGGGCGTGAAGCTACTTCACGAACAGCGGTCTCAAAACCAGGAAACATGGAAATCCACTCGCTCACGACGACCGCTTGGCGCTCCCAAAAATAGGCATCGACGCCTGCGTCTTCAATTTCAGATTCGTGTTTGAGGCGATAGAAATCAATGTGAACAACGCTTCCGCGTGGAGAATCGTATTCGTGAGCGATAGCGAAGCTCGGACTGCCTTCGGGTGGTTGAACGACGCCTAAGCCCGCAAGAAGAGCACGCGCAAAAGTGGTTTTCCCGGCGCCCATTTCTCCTTCGAGAAAAACTCGATCTCCCGACTTTAAAACGGCTGCGAACTCTCGCGCGAGTTTGAGAATGCGCTCTTCAGCGCAGTCTTGCTCGGACTTCCACAGGGACGTTCGGTGCGGGCGTGTCTTTGAGGTCTTTGAAGGCATTGTGTAAGTTCCCGGTAATGTCCTCTGCGGTCATACTACGATGACCTAAAGCGCGGGCAGCAAAGTCTCCTGCCAAACTATGAAGATAAACACCTAAAAGAGTGGCTTGGAATGCATCAATCTTTTGTCCAACGAGACCACCGATAATACCCGCAAGCACGTCTCCGCTTCCGGCCGTCGCCATTCCATCGTTCGGATAATGGTTGATGTAAATCACGTCGTCAGGATTAGTGATCAAAGTCGCAGCACCCTTGAGCAGCACGGTTGCGTGAGTCTTCTCCACACAATCACGAATTGCTTTGATCGGATCGGCCGTCACTTCTTTTGAAGAGATTCCTAAGAGTCTCGCCATCTCACCTGGATGAGGGGTCAACACAGTCGGTGCACGACGTTTCGCAAGCAGTTCATGCAGATGATATTCAGAAATCAAATTGAGCGCGTCGGCATCG
>Ga0302315_10003863_pt1 | contig 13330 bp, 10 predicted proteins | sample III_Palsa_N3_1_FD_200532 | JGI IMG/M metagenome (GOLD analysis project Ga0302315, IMG submission 200532) | Peat permafrost microbial communities from Stordalen Mire near Abisko, Sweden - III_Palsa_N3_1 | ecosystem: Environmental > Terrestrial > Soil > Palsa > Peat permafrost | place: Sweden... | reverse complement strand
CGACCGCGACGCCGTTGTTAGCGGCCGAGCTGGCCGGCGGCACTTCGACGATTTGCGGTTCCTGCAACATGCCGCCCGGCGGATTCGCGCCATTGGTCTGACCCGGCGCGGTGTTCGGCGGTGCCGGCTGGTTAGCCTGCGGCACCGGCTGGCCCGGCGTTTTGCCTTGCAGCGGACGGTTCGGATCGTATTGCGCGTCGCTTGCGCTGGTGTCGGACGCCGCGGGTGGCGCGACCTTGGCGACGAATGGCGTAGGCGCCCGGGTGATGTACAGCGCCACCACTACCGCGATTGCCAGGCCGACAATCAGGCCCAGTACGATGCCGAGAAATGTGCCCCCGGTTTGTTTCGACTGCTTTGTTGTGCGGCGTGGTTTTGCCATCGTCTAAATCACCTGCAAAAAGAATCCTGGAACGGTCGTCGATTATAACGACGGCCGAGTGCATGTCGTGCCGGAGGACTTACATCTTTTCGGGAGCAGAGACGCCGATCGTCGCAAGGCCGTTTGCCAGCACCTGACGGGTGGCGGCGAGCAATGCAACGCGGGCGTTACGCGCCGCTTCGTCGTCGACGAGGACGCGTTCAGCCTTGTCATTGTAGAACGAGTGGAATTCGCCCGCGAGGTCGCGCAGATAGAAGGCGACCGCGTGCGGCGCGAGTTCTTCGGCGGCGTGTTGCAGCATGTCGGGGAATTCCGCGAGCTTTTGCAGCAGCGCCATGGCGCGTTCGCTGGTCAGCAGCGACACGTCCACCGACGGCAGAATCGCCAGATCGGTGTTGTAGCGCGTCTTCGATTCGTTGATGACCGAGCAGATCCGGGCGTGGGCGTATTGCACGTAATGCACCGGATTCTCGTCGTTCTGCTTGAGCGCGAGATCGATATCGAACACGAATTCCGTGTCGGCCTTGCGCGAGATCAAGAAGAACCGCACGGCGTCGCGGCCACGGCGGATCGTCTCTTCGTCGAGCAGATCAGGCGAGGTTTCCGAGCCCGGCGTCGCGCCGCCCGACCATTCGATCAGGTCGCGCACCGTCACGTAGCTGCCCGCGCGCTTCGAAATCTTCACTTCCTGGCCATCGCGCATCACCGTGACCATCTTGTGCAGGATGTAGTCGGGATAGCCCTTCGGAATTCCGATGCCGAGACCCTGCAGGCCGGCGCGCACCCGTGCGATCGTGCCGTGGTGATCCGAGCCCTGCACGTTGATGACCTTGGTGAAGCCGCGATCCCACTTGGCGACGTGATAGGCGACGTCCGGCACGAAGTAGGTGTAGGTGCCGTCGGTCTTGCGCATCACGCGGTCTTTGTCGTCGCCGTCGTCTGTGGTGCGCAGCCACAACGCGCCTTCCTGCTCGTAGGTCTTGCCGGCGGCGATCAGCGCGTTCACCGTTTTCTCGACGCGGCCTTCCGCGTACAACGACGATTCGAGGTAGTACTGGTCGAATTTCACGCCGAAGGCCTGCAGGTCCATATCCTGCTCGTGGCGCAGGTAGGCGACCGCAAAGCGGCGGATGGCCTCGAGGTTGTCCACGTCGCCTTCGCCCTTGACCGGCTCGACGTCTTTCGCGGCGACCGTTTCACCGTTCATGTAGTCGTGCGCAATGTCGGCGATGTAGTCGCCGTTGTAGGCCGATTCCGGCCAGCCGGCGTCGCCCGGCTTCAGGCCGCGGGCACGCGCCTGGGTGGAGACGGCCAGCGTATGGATCTGCACGCCCGCGTCGTTGTAGTAGAACTCGCGATGCACGCCGTAGCCCTGCGAAGCGAGCACGTTAGCGAGTGCATCGCCCAAGGCCGCCTGGCGGCCATGGCCGACGTGTAGCGGGCCGGTCGGGTTGGCCGAGACGAATTCGATCAGCACACGCTTGCCGGCATCGCGCTGCGAGCGGCCGAAGGCTTGCTGTTCTGCGAATACGGTGCCGATCACCGCCTGTTTGGCAGCGGGCGAGAGGCGCAGGTTGATGAAGCCTGGGCCGGCCACTTCGGCGCCCTGCACGAGGCCTTGAGCTTGCGGATGGGCGAGCACCGCGTCGACGATCTGCTGCGCGAGCTGGCGCGGATTTGCGCGCAGCGGCTTGGCGAGCTGCATCGCGACGTTGCAGGCGACATCGCCGTGAGCGGCGACTTTCGGGCGTTCCAGCGTAATGGTGGGAGCGACGAAGGCCGCTTCCGTGGCGCCTTGGGTCGCCTCGGCGACCTGCTTCACGGTGTCGGCGAGTAGTAGTTCGAGCGTTTGTTTCTGTGCGGGCAGCATGCTTGTTGCGAGTCCAGTGAGGCAGTGCGGTGAAACGGGGGCAGCGCGCGAGGCGGGGGCAGACCAGGGCCGATCGGCCGTGCGAGCCATTGTCCGGCACGCAGCGGCGCGCTTTTGCGTCAGGACGGATTTTAGCAGGTGCTAATATGTCCAATGAGATGCCCAACACAGGGCCGTGGCCGCCGGTGCTCGCCGGCCTGCCAACGAAACGCACGCAGACGGTCGTCCCACGGCCATCGGCGCGTAATCAAACAAATGAAAAAGGGAACAGTCATGCTGATTACTTTCAAATGCCGCGCGACTCCGGACGTGATGATGCTGGAGAATCTGGCGAATTATCTGGTCGGCATCGTCGGCAAACGCCTCGGTGAGCGCGGGGTCATCATGCACGATGAACTGGGTGAGGCAATCACCAAACTGGAATCGGCCATCAGCTCCGACAAGCAGGAACGCGCCGAGCACGAGGGCCACTTCCACGAGGGCGAAGAGGGCCACGAACACCACGAGATTCCGGTCGGCCTTGCGCAACGCGCCTATCCGTTCCTCGACATGCTGCGCGCCGCGCAAAAGGAAAACGCGGATATCGTCTGGGGCGTTTGACGGGCGCCTGCGCCGCTGCGGCTTTGCGCGCGGCGCGCAATTGCCTCGAAGTTAACGCCCGCGCTGGACCTGGTCACGCGCAATCGACGCATCCAAAGACAAGAGCCCGCTTAAAGCGGGCTCTTGTCTTTTATGCAACTGCATAAGCCAGCCATCCATCCATCGCGCCGCAACGACAACGAGCGTGAAAGCGACTGGCTGCGGGCGCTCGGCCGTCCGGATTTTTCGAGCCGGCGCGGTTTATTGGCTGGCGGCGGCCGGTGCAGCCGCTGCGGCCGAGGCGCCCTTCTTCGTCTTCTGCTTCTTCGGCTTTTTGACGTGCTTCTGGGTAGGCGGCGAGTACGAACTGACCGCGCTGCCGGCAGCCGGAGCGGCTGTCTGGGCGAAGGCTACAGAAGTACCGACTGCAAGGGAAAGACCAGCCAAAATCAACGTCAGCTTTTTCATGCGAGATTCTCCGTGTCGGTTGCAAGTAGTTGAGCCGACGCGTTTTATGGCCGCGTCTGGCAGGTAAGGCGCTTGCAGTCTACAAAGCCGAAAATCTGCCTGCCTGAAATATTCAGCCTTACGTTCTGGATATAGTGGGGTGGTTTTTGGCCGTCCCACGCCGCTTACCTCACAGCAGCGGGGCCAGGGCCCGTTCCGCATCCTGCTTCGACAACGCCATCCGCTTCGCGAAGTCTTCCACCTGGTCTGCGGCAATCTTTCCGACCGAAAAATAGGTGCTTTCCGGGTGCGCCAGGTAAAAGCCCGAGACGCTCGCCGCCGGCAGCATGGCGAGCGATTCCGTGACGCTCATGCCGATTTCGTCCGCACGGAGCACGTCAAACATGTCGCGCTTCACCAGGTGATCCGGGCAGGCCGGGTAGCCGGGCGCGGGACGGATGCCGCGATACTTTTCGCCGATCAGGTCGTCGTTGGAGAGCGTTTCGTTCGTGGCGTATCCCCACAGGTCGCGGCGCACGCGGGCGTGCATCGCTTCGGCAAAGGCTTCCGCGAAGCGGTCGGCGAGCGCCTTCAGCATGATCGCGCTGTAGTCGTCGTGATCCTTTTCGAACTGCTTTTCCTTCACGTCGACGCCGAGCCCCGCCGTCACCGCGAACATGCCGATGTAGTCGGCCACGCCGGAATCTTTCGGCGCGATAAAGTCGGCGAGCGACCGGTTCGGCCGCATCACGCCGTCCACTACCGGCCGCACGCTTTGCTGGCGCAGGTTGCGCCACGTCAGCGCGACTTCCGAGCGCGATTCGTCCGTGTAGATCTCGATGTCGTCGTCATTCACCGTGTTGGCCGGCAACAGCGCGATCACACCGTTGGCCTGCAGCCAGCGGCCCTGGATCAGGCGGGAGAGCATTGCCTTGCCGTCGGAGAACACGCGCCGCGCCGATTCGCCGACGATCTCGTCATTGAGGATCGCGGGGTACGGGCCGGCCAGATCCCACGTCTGGAAGAACGGCGCCCAGTCGATGTAGTTCGCCAGTTCGCCGAGGTCGAAGTTCTTGAAGATGCGGCGGCCGATGAATTTCGGCTTGACCGGCTGATAGCTCTTCCAGTCGATCTTCGTCTTGTTCGCGCGCGCTTCGGCCAGCGTGACCATGGGCTGCGCCTTGCGGTTGGCGTGCTGCTCGCGGATACGGTCGTAGTCGGTCTTCAGATCTTCCAGGTACTTCGCTGCGCCTTCGTCCGACAGCAGGCTCGAGGCCACGGATACCGATCGTGACGCGTCGGGCACATATACCACCGGTCCTTCGTAGTGCGGCGCGATCTTCACAGCCGTGTGCACGCGCGAAGTAGTTGCACCGCCGATCAACAGCGGAATCTTCTTGATGCGGAAGTAGTCGTCGCGCTGCATTTCCGAGGCGACGTAGGCCATTTCTTCGAGGCTCGGCGTGATCAGGCCGGACAGCCCGATGATGTCTGCGCCTTCGACCTTCGCCTTCGCGAGAATGTCGTTGCACGCGACCATCACACCCATGTTGACCACTTCGAAGTTATTGCACTGAAGTACCACCGAGACGATGTTCTTGCCAATGTCGTGCACGTCGCCCTTGACGGTCGCGATGACGATCTTGCCCTTCGCGCGCACGTCGGCACCGGCTTCGGCCATCAGCTTCTTTTCTTCTTCGATGTACGGGATCAGATGCGCGACTGCCTGCTTCATCACGCGTGCCGACTTAACCACCTGCGGCAGGAACATCTTGCCCTGACCGAACAGGTCGCCGACGACGTTCATGCCGTCCATCAACGGACCTTCGATCACGTTGATCGGGCGCCCGCCCGCAGCGGCGATCCTGGCGCGCACTTCCTCGGTGTCTTCGACAATGAAGCTGGTAATGCCGTGCACCAGCGCGTGGGCCAGACGCTTCTCGACCGGCTGGTTGCGCCACTCGAGGTTCTCCTCCTTTTTTGCCGCACCGGTCTTGAACTTGTCGGCGATTTCGAGCAGACGATCGGTGCCGTCTTCACGGCGGTTCAGCACGACGTCTTCAACACGCTCGCGCAGTTCGGGATCAAGGTCTGCGTACACACCGAGCTGGCCGGCGTTGACGATGCCCATGTCCATCCCCGCCTGGATCGCGTGGTAGAGGAACACGGTGTGGATCGCTTCGCGCACCGGATCGTTACCGCGGAACGAGAACGATACGTTCGACACGCCGCCGCTGATCTTTGCGTACGGCAGGTTCTCCTTGATCCAGCGCGTGGCGTTGATGAAGTCGACGGCGTAGTTGTTGTGCTCTTCGATGCCGGTGGCGACCGCGAAGATGTTCGGGTCGAAGATGATGTCTTCCGGGGGAAAGCCGACTTCGTTGACGAGGAAGTTGTACGAGCGCCTGCAGATCTCGGTCTTGCGCTCGTAGGTGTCGGCCTGGCCTTTTTCATCGAAGGCCATCACGACGGCTGCGGCGCCATAGCGGCGGATCAGGTTCGCGTGATGACGGAACGCGTCTTCGCCTTCCTTCAGCGAGATGGAGTTGACGATCGCCTTGCCTTGCACGCACTTCAGGCCCGCTTCGATCACTTCCCACTTCGACGAGTCGATCATGATCGGCACGCGCGCAATGTCTGGTTCCGATGCGATCAGATTCATGAAGCGGACCATCGCCGCTTTTGAATCGAGCATGGCCTCGTCCATGTTGACGTCGATGATCTGCGCGCCGTTTTCGACCTGCTGCCGCGCGACCGCGATCGCGTCGTCGAACTGGTCGTTCAGGATCATTCGCGCGAACGCCTTCGACCCGGTCACGTTGGTGCGCTCACCGACGTTGATGAAGAGCGTCCCGGATGTGACGTTGAACGGCTCGAGGCCGGAAAGGCGCATGGTGTGATCGGTCATGGCGTTAGGTCGTAAATTCGATGTCTGGGTGCTGTGCCAGCAGTGCGGGCAACGCTACGATGCGGTCGTACCATTGACGGAAGTGCGGACATTGCTCGCGGATTCGGTCGAGGCCGATGCGCGCGGCGGCAACCGGGCCGTGGCGGACTTTGCGGTAGCGCGGACGGAGGTGCTCGAGTCGCTTCGACGGCGCAGTTTGCGGTGAATCGTTGATCCACTCGGGGTTGTCGACGGCGGCGCGCGCGGCGATCAATGGGGCGCTTTGTTCTTGCCAGCCGGGCTCAACGTCGCATAGCTGAGGGATGTCGGAGAACAGCAACGATTCGAACTCGTGTGGTTGGACGTGCGGGATGAAACGTTCTGGTCGACATTGGGCGAATGCGATGACGTCTTCGTGGAGCAACTGCTCGATGCGTGCTGCGCGCGCTGCCGGCGCTTGGCCTTTGCTTTCGGTCACACCGCGAAACGTCGTGTCTAGCCCGTATAGGTCGATCAAAGTCGTGACATACGTATCAACGCGCTGGCGCAACGTGTGGCCGATAAACTTTCGGACGCGCGCAAGACTGAGCGCGCCGCCGCGCTGTTCACGCGAGGTGTTGATCAGACGCGCGCTTGCGTAAATCCGGTTTGCGCTGAGCGCGGGCGCCAACACGTTACGCACGAACGTTTCTTCGGTTTGGCCTTCGCCGATGACGATCAATTCGATCATTATGCTGGCCTCCCGCCCAGGACATTTTGCTTCCAGAGATCGCCCAGCGAGTAGTCCTCGAGCCAGTTTTGCAATTGTGTTGAGTCGAGGCGATGGAAGGTCGAAGCGTTGTCTTTGCGGTCAACGACGATCACGTCCTCAGGCTCCATCCGGTTCAGCAGTTCGACGGACTGCGTGGAGACGATCAGTTGCCTTTGCTCGGACGCACGCTTTAGCAAATCCGCGAGCAGATTGATGGCGTACGGGTGCAGGCCAAGCTCGGGCTCGTCGATCAGGATTGTCGCGGGCATCAGATCCCACGGCTGGAGCAGCAGCGTACTCAGGCAAATGAAGCGTAGCGTGCCGTCGGAGAGCGCGTGGGCCGTGAATGGAGTGTCCGGGTCACCGCGTTCGGTCCATTCGAGCTGAATCTTCGAAGCTGAATCAGTGCGGAACACGAAATCATCAAAGAACGGCGCGACGAGGCGAATGGTGTCGACGATCTGGCGGTAACTTTCTGAGTGCTCGGTCTTGAGCATGCTCAGGTAGGCTGCAAGGTTGGCACCATCTACTTTGAGGCGTAGCGTGTCTTTGACCGTGTGGGGCTGCTTGACTTTCGCATTCTCGCCCGTGTCGTGGAAGTGGTAGACGCGGATATCTTCCAATATCGACGTGACGTAGGGAAGCCCGAGCTTTTCGGTGACGCGCATCAGACCTGACTCGCCCTTCGCGTCCGTCGAGAATTGGACCATCCCCAATTCCGGGGCCAGTGTATCGTTGCCGAAAGACTCGTTAGCAAAGATGAGTCGATGATCGTTTGTAGCGATAAGCTCAAACGTGTAGCTATCGCTGGCGGTAAATGAAAACTCGGCGCGAATCGCGTCCGTCGCTTTCCGCGAAAAATGCATCAACGCATCCGGTCCACCTTGCTGTTGCACATACAACTGCAGCCGGCCCGCGTAAATTTCCGCCAACATCCGAAACAAGCCGACAAAGTTAGACTTCCCCGCACCGTTGGCACCAATCAACACGTTAAGGTTGCGCAACTCGAAGTCGCGCAACTCACGTATTGATTTGAAACCCGCAATCGTCAGTTTGGTGACGCCAGCCATCGATCGACCCCCGTTCGGTTGCGTGCCGCGCTCAAGCCGTTTCAGTATCGGTTTCCCGATAGTTTGCCCACACCCGCGGCCTGACGCCCGCGAGCGCCTTCGCAATCGCCGCAATATGCTCCGGCGTAGTCCCACAGCAACCGCCCGCAATATTCACGAGCCCCGCGCTGGCAAACTCCTTTAGGAGCCCAGAAGTATCCGCCGGCAATTCGTCAAAGCCCGTATCGCTCATCGGGTTTGGCAAGCCCGCGTTCGGATAGCACGACACATACGTATCGCAAAGCTTCGCCAGTTCCGCGACATATGGGCGCATCAACGCTGCACCGAGCGCGCAGTTCAAACCAAAGGTGAGCGGCTTTGCATGACGCAGCGAATTCCAGAACGCTTCGACAGTCTGCCCAGACAGGATGCGCCCCGACGCGTCGGTGACCGTGCCCGAAATCATGATCGGCAAACGCTCGCCGGTATCTTCAAACAGCTCGTCGAGCGCAAACAGCGCAGCCTTCGCGTTGAGCGTGTCGAAGATCGTTTCGACGAGGAACAGGTCCGAGCCGCCGTCGAGCAGCGCCTTGGCCTGCTCGTAGTAGGCCGTGCGCAATTCGTCGAAGGTCACGTTGCGGGCGCCAGGATCGTTCACGTCAGGCGAAATGCTTGCTGTCTTCGGCGTCGGTCCGATGGCGCCCGCGACGAAGCGTGGCTTGTCCGGCGTCGAGTATTTGTCGCAGGCCGCACGCGCGAGCTTGGCCGACTCGAGATTCATCTCGACCGCGAGATCTTCCATCCCGTAGTCGGCTTGCGCGACGGTGGTCGCGCCGAACGTGTTGGTCTCAATGATGTCGGCGCCCGCCGCGAGATACTGCTCGTGAATCTCGCTGATGATCTGCGGTTGGGTGATCGACAACAGTTCGTTATTGCCTTTGATATCGCGCGCGTAGTCCTTGAAGCGCTCGCCGCGATAGCGGGCTTCGTCGAGCTTGTACTGCTGGATCATCGTGCCCATTGCCCCGTCCAGAATCAGGATGCGCGATTGCAGAAGCGCGGGCAACGCTGTACCGCGCGTGTAGGCGTCGCGGACTGAACTAATGGTGGGGGCGGGCTGGTTCATGGCAGAAATAGGCTTGCGCCAGTCTTTTTCAGGTAACCCGTCATTGTATCCGCAGCGGGACGGCCTCGCCGGCCCTGAGCTTGCGGCGACAGGGGTGATAAACGCGTCAAATCAGAGCCGCGGCAAGCTGCAGGCGGTAAAAGATGCCATCTTGCACGCTTCGTGACGCGCTTCAGACTTCAATCCCCCGACGAATGGCGACAGCTGAAACGCCGTATTCCTTCGACAATAACAAAAAACCCCGCCCGGCAAGCCGGACGGGGTTTTAGGTACGTGTCGCCGAGGCGTTGCGTGTCAGTGGAGGATCACCGGTTGATGCATCAAACTGTCGAATTGACCGAGGAATTCGTCTACTTCGTCCAGCGACGGTTCTTCTTCGATCAGCTTGGTGACGTGCTCGCGAAAGCGTGCCGCCATAGCGCCGTCAATGTAGATCTCGCGTTGCATGTTTTTGTCGACGATCTCGTAGCCACCTGACTTCATGGCGAGAGGACCGTCCTGCGGTGGGAACTCGACGACACAATAATTGGGGCTGTTGTAGATCATTTGCATGGCGACACTCCTTATTTCCGTTGGCTCCTGGCCGTTCCTGCGCCATAAGTGGAGCGTATGGTGTGGAATTCAAGGGGTGGGTCCGGAGTGACGCTGGTAAAAACCCGGACCTTCAAGTTAGACCCGTGCTTCGAGAAACGTTTCAAGCAACGCAGCAAAACGGTGAGATTGTTCGACCGGCGCCAGATGTGCAGCATCCAGCAGTTCGTATTGTGCACCTTGAATCGATTTCGCGATTAATTGTGTTGCAGCAGGTGGCGTACCTGTGTCGTGGCGGCCGGCAATTGTCAACGTAGGTAGATGAATCTCATGTAGCCGCTCGTGCACGTTGAATTCGCGCAACGCCTCGCAGGCAAGGGCATAGCCTTCGGGTGGCGTGTGCAGCAGAACTTCCTGGATCGGCTCGACGGCTTCCGGATGGGATGCCTGGAAGTCTGGTGTCAGCCAGCGTTCCAATGTTGCGGGCACCAGTGAGGCCATGCCGTCGCGACGCGCGGTGGCGGCGCGCTGGTCCCAGACGGCGCGATTCTCGGGCGCGGTGCCGGCGCTCGTGTCGGCGAGGACGAGCGTGTCGATGTGCGATGGATGATCGAGAGCGAACTGCTGCGCAATCATGCCGCCCATCGACATGCCGACCAGATGCGTGTGCGGGGCGCCGAGCGCGTCGAGTAAAGCGGCGAGGTCGTTCGAGAGGTCGGTGATGCTGAAGGGGCGTTCAGGTACGGCGGTGTGGCCGTGGCCCCTTACGTCGTAACGCAGCACGGTGAAATCGTCGCGGAAGTAACCGGCGAGCTGGTCCCATACGGACAGATCGCCGCCCAGTTGATGGATGAGCGTCAGCCAGGGGCCGCCGCCTTCATTGTCGAGGATATAGCGCGTGTCGATACCGTTGAGTTTCACTTGCATGCAGGCTCCTTTCAGCGGTGATGCGGTGGAAGGCCGGGCGCGGCGTTGCGATGCTTTGCCGCGCAGGTAATAAATGGTGATGCACGGCGGGTGATCCACAGCGGACTTTGTACGTTAGCAAACCGTGTTCCCACCAGCGCGGCGCAACCTCGCCGCTTGTCGTGCGAGTCGTGACGGCAGTGGAAGTTTCGGCAGATTGTCGAATATCTGCTCGGCTTTAGGGCTTGTCTGCGGAGGCGGGTGAGGTGGTGTCGGGTGCGGGCGTCGACAGGGCTGCTGCGGGTGGCGTTGAGGGTTCTGTCGGCGCGGCACTTGAAGGGTTGGTCGCGGGATTCGCGGCTGGGTTCGGCGCTGGGTTTTCCGCCGGACTCGGAGCGGGACCTTCGGCGGCGCTGGCTGCCGGATTCACAGCAGGACTCGCCCCGGAACTATCGCCTGACGCCGCTGCGCCGCCGCCCTGGCTTTCCTGCGAACTCGCATTGCCGCTACCGCCCGCAAGGCTGAGCGGTCCGCGCCACAGAAGTTCAACTTCGGTGCCGTTCGGCTCGGTCTGTACGAGCCGCGCGGGCAACCACCCGAGCGACGGCGCGAGCCATACATCGATGCGTCGTTGATCCCCAGCATGACGCGGCAGACGCATGAAGTGGCGCACGCTCAGGTAGCCATCCTGTGTGCGGATCGTTTCGTCTCCGATCGTCTCAACCGGCCAGATCTCGCCGCTATCGTTGTCTACGACAAAGAACTGCCGGGTAACCCCAGGTTTGTAGGCATCCGGATTGCCACGCACAAGGCTTGCGAGTTGCATGACCATGCTGAAACGGTCCTGTGCGCCATCGCTGAGCGGCAGTGACGCGGGCGTACGGGTGAACACGATCTGCTTTGTCGTGCGGTTGAAGACCGACACGTCTTCCGGCCGATGCCCGCGTTTTTCGACGTACTGGTCCGGCGCGAGTCCGAAGGCGTCGATATGGCCGTGGCTCGAGTAAGTGAACGAGCCGATGAACGGCACGGGCAGCGATACGACCATGTCATAGGTTTTGCCGTCGCTCGACCAGTGGATCGTGCCGGGCTGGTTGCGCACCCCGTTATAGAACGTGTCGTACTGCAGATCGCCCGAAGGCGGCACCGAGAATTTCACGCCCGAGTCGGCTTTTGTGGCCGCCGCGTGTGCGCTGGCAGCAGCGCTTGCCGCTGCTGCGGCGTTTGCTGCCGCCGCTGACGCCGCAGTTTGTGCCGCCGCGTTCGCCTCCGCTGCGGATGCTGCCTCGGCTGCAACGGCAGACGCCGCAGCGACTGCGGCTGCATGCTGCGTGGACGTCGCAGTGAGCACCCGCTCGCGCGGCTTGCTTGCCGCCGCCGTGGGCTTGGATTCAGCTGGTGCGGCTGGATGTGGCGCCGCCGCGGACGGTTGACGCTCGATTCGCTCGGGTGTCAGCAGCGCAATCTGCACGGGCACATGAGCCGTGTTCTCGGGCGTGAATGTAGTGCGATTGCGCTCGATCCACTGTGCCGCAATCCAGTGCAGGCACAGGACGACCGCGAGCACCGCAAGCCAGCGCCATGCCCGCGTGCGGCGCGGCACGGCGTGAGGCAGCGTGCGTTCGGAGCGGGTGACTGCGGAGGGAAACGACATCGAGCGGAGCGGTTCTACCGGATAAAAATGCGATGGAGCGCGTCGCGGCGGCGGGATGCCAGCGCCGGACGCAGTGAACGGGTTCGACAGGCAGGTCACTGCTGATGTTCCGTGGCGACGCTGTCGTTGTCTTACATCCTAACGCGGCGCGGGGCTATACCCCAGTTCGTACGACAGTTTGCGCGCACACTCGCGCAATGCCGTGTCGACTTCACCGTCCCAGCGGATATCGAAGGCGCCTTCGTGGCCGAGCGCGATCAGCCCGAGCGCGAGATCACCGGTCGAGTCGAAAACCGGCATGCAGAACGCGTGGATGGTCGCCAGCAGCGCGCCTTCGACTCGCGCGGCTTGGTGAGCGCGTACTTCCTCGAGCACACGCTCAACCTCTTCGCTCGTGCGTGGACCAACCGTCTGCGACGAGCGTCGCGAATCGGCCAGTTCACGCTCGATCATCGCCGCGGTCTTGCTGGCCGGCAGATAGGCGGCGAATAGAAGGCCCGTGGCCGAACCCAGCAACGGCATCACGTCGCCGAGCTTGAGCGATGCCTTCGCCGGATGGCTCGACTCCATCCAGTGCACGACCGTCGGTCCCTGGTTGCCCCACACGGCGATGCCCACCGTCAGGTCGAGCTGGTCACGCAGTTCCGCCAGCGCAATCCGCGCGAGCTTCACGCCGTCAACCCTCGCAAGCCGTGCCAGGCCCAGTTGCAAGGCGAAGCCGCCCAGTTCGTAGCGTCCTGACAGTGGGTCCTGCGCGACCACGCCGAGCCGCAGGAAGCTCACCAGATATCGATGCGCTTTCGCCGGGCTCATGCCCGCGCGTTGCGCGAGGTCACGCAGCATCATCGCGCGTGGCTCATGGGTCAGCACTTCGAGCAGGCGAAAGCCCACCTCGATCGACTGGATGCCCGAGCGCAGTTTCTCCTCGCCGGTGTCGGCGGTATCGTCATCCGAAGCGTCGAGCGGATCGGCGGGTTCGGCGTCGGAGCGGGCAATTGAAGGCATAGGCAAGGCGCACGGAGCGCGAACGGTGCATCGAAACAACGGGAGGCTGCGCGGCACGGTGAGTCGCGCAAACCGCGTCCTCAAACCGGCCTGTTTGGGGCAGGGCGATTCACCATCGTAGAATAGATTCCCTCTATCGTCAC
>Ga0302315_10003862_pt1 | contig 13332 bp, 19 predicted proteins | sample III_Palsa_N3_1_FD_200532 | JGI IMG/M metagenome (GOLD analysis project Ga0302315, IMG submission 200532) | Peat permafrost microbial communities from Stordalen Mire near Abisko, Sweden - III_Palsa_N3_1 | ecosystem: Environmental > Terrestrial > Soil > Palsa > Peat permafrost | place: Sweden... | reverse complement strand
CGTCGGCCGGCCCCGGCTCCGGCTCCGTAGCCACTTTCCGGCGCAAAAACGGAACAGGGAAATTAGTTCCACGGAATCTTCTACGTCAAATACTCGGGCACCAGCATACCGCGGAAGTGCGCCACCGATTTCTCCAGTGCAACGGCAGATAATGTACAGTACAAGATCTTTTGGAATCTCAAAGTCAGCTTGTTCGCCAACATGCTGGCGCTCGACGACGGTTACTTCAATCTTGCATCCAAGCCAACGAGCGGCGCACTTGACTACGTCCGCAGTCCGCTCTTGGGACCTGGTGGCTGCGTTGAATTGATCGTGGGTCTGTGGAAGAGTCTATTTGGTCAGACTCTCTCAGATGGGTGGATCGTGAGCGACGGAACGAACGCGGTGGTCGAATTACAGACTCTGCTCAACTCCAACCCAAATAAAATATACGTATTCGGGGAGCCGTTTACAGATGCTGCCCCATCACAAGCGACGGAGTTCAATCTCAAAACGGCATGCACAATATTCACATGAATCAATGTGACCCTCCGCCGCAGCCTGGCGCCGTCAACCACCAGCTCGATGACGGTATCTGGCAAGACGGCGCCACCATTTTTGAGGACCGAAACGGCAACTTAACGGCATTCTGCAACAAATTAGTGACCCAAACCTTCAGTACCAACGAACAGGGACTGCCGGCCTGACACAGTCCCTTGGAGAAATGGGCGACTTTACGGGACCGGATCGTGCCCGCTCAGAAATCCGGGACGGCACCGCCATAGTCTTCGCAGCGCAAGAGTTGATCCCTTCCACACGCCGCAATGCCTCCGCCGCATACTCTGAGCAATGACGCGATTAAGAGTGGACGATACCTAAGTTCTCTACATGCGTTGTCCCAGCGCCAAGTTCCGGGCAGAGGACTGTCCGTCGTCCCACAATCGGTGACGCTTGATGCGATGCGCAACAGGGCGACCAGATGGGCGATTCTTGCCAATTGTGGTTTACGGGTCACGACCGATGTGTCTCCGGTTTAAGAGGAGTCTGCAACGGTCGGCGGCGGGAGTCAAAGGTTTACGCGGCGATTGGAAGCTTTCTGGGATTGAGCGGTTTTTGGTTCAGTGGTTAATCTTTAGCCACATTGTTACAAGACGTTGAATTTCGATGACGTTTAGGTGACTGGTCGCAGGTTATGCACAGGGTTGTCCACCGGAACCTGGGATAGCGGAAAAGCAAGGGGACTAGAAAACTGAAACAAGGATTGCATCCTAGGCGTCTACTCGAACCGCCTTGCGAATATAGGACTGGACGAGCCTGCGACGAAGTGATGTTAGTAGTAACAATGCGCATGGAATGAAGCCGATCATTACTTGAGGAATGTGCACGTAATAAAATGCTACTAAAATCAATATGGCAGCACCGACGGGACAAAGAAGCTTCCAGGACGTTCTAACGTGTCGTTCTGCCTCATGCACTAGCTCTACAAATCTCGCTGTTGACACGCCGGTAGGTGGCCTTCCTGCGCGATCCGCGAGGCGTGCAAGGGCTTTGTTGCTCCTCTTCTTGTCAGCGTCCGCGATGAGCTGGTCCGCCACCGCCGAGGCTTGGTCCTTGGTAAGCACGCATTTCTCCTGGAAGAAGGGATGCCCGCGGGCGAAGTTCCAATTAGTTCACGGATTTCTGACATGACGGACACCTCCCGGTTATCTTTTCGTAACCCTTTGACGAGTAGAGCGGACGACCACATTCGGGGCACAGATATCCGAGCTCGACACATTTCCGTTTATCGGTTTGCCCTATCCAATAGATCCCATAGAAAACACCCAATCCGACCAGGCCGAGATATCCGATAGCGAACTCCTTCCGATGGGTGAGCGGAGCGTATCTCGAAAACAGTGGAATCCAAAGAATAAAGGTGGAAAGAAAGGCGAAGATGAGAAGAAACACGCGATAGTTGTGCGATTTGGAAATCGCTTGTCCTGCCGCAAGGTAGCGCTCGGGTAGTACGCTTTTCATATCGGTCTAACTGGCGCTATCAGAGTCATGGTTAGGTAACGTAACAGGTGATGGATAACTTGGCCACGTCAGCGAGTCTCATGTTCTCGGGTGTTAGCTTGCCGGAAATAAACTTCAGGCGCGGCCTCCTCGTCACCTGCGGAAGTGTTTAACCGTCACTTTGTCAGCATCCGCAGCGCGCTCATTACTGCGGAAAGCGACTAGATTAATATGTCGTGGCGATCTGTGTCGGCATCGTCCCCGTCGCGGCCGTAGGAACACTGAGCGGAGTAAGCAAGCCCGCGGTGCCCACCGCAAATTGAGAAATGTTGTTATCGACACTGTTGGAAACGTACGCGTAACGTTGCGTGGCATCAAAGGCCAGCATGACCGGTCCTTGGCCGGTGGCAACGGTTGCCGGACTCGCCGCGGTCAGTGAACCATCGGCAGCAATGGTGTAAACAGAAACAGAGCCCGCGTGTCCGCCATTGTAGTTGACGACATAGGCAATTTGCGACGTCGAGTTGATGGTGATAGTCGAGGGCTCATCTCCCGCCATGACCGTCGCGGCTGTCATCGGCGTGAGGACGCCGTTCTCGCCAATCGTAAACTGAGAAACCGTGCCGTCCCCCAAATTGGCCACGTACACGTATTTGCCGGTGGGGTCTACGGTTAAGCCCGCGGGACTAATGCCCGCGCCTACGGTCGCGGGGCTCAACGCGTTCAACGCACCGGTCGAATCGATGGCATATTCGGATACGGTGTTATCCGTGTGATCGGTGACATACGCGAATTGACCATTCGGAGTGATCGCCATGGCCCACGGTTGGACGCCGGTGGCGACGGGCACCCCCTCACCCTGAAAAATGCCATTGGCGCCGATGCCTTCCTGCGAAATCGTGTTGTTCCCCGAGTTGAGGACATACGCATTTGTCCCAGTCAGCGTAATCGTTACCGCCCAGGGCTGAGTACCGCGCTGCTGTTGGATCAAACCGGGCGCAAATACCGATAGTGTTCCGGTTGAACCGATCGAGAATTCGGAAATCGAATTGTCGAACTCATCGGCCACATACACGTATTTGGCGACGGGATCGATCGTCACACTCTGCGGGAACTGCCCGGTCGGTATGGTCGCCGGACTAAGCGGCGTCAACGTTCCATCCGACCCGATGGAGTACTGCGACAGGGTATTGTCGTTGCTGGCATTTACCACGTAGGCATATTGCGGTACCGAAGCGCAGGAGACCGTAACGACTATCGACGCAGGCGCCGTGGAGGAAGAACCGGAAGCATTCGCCAGCGTGCAAGTTTGCCCAGCCGGTTGGGTGGACACTGTCACGGAGTATCCACTGCCGACGGGCACAGCTAATTCAAAATCAAAGGTGCCGTTGGCGGTAACCGTCAGGGAATCCGAGATATTATCCTCGAGTACAAGTTGGGTGCCGCTGACCAAATTCGAGACACTAACGCCAACCGTATAATTGGCGTGTTCAGGCGGGGAGATGAAATTGTTGCCTCCACCACAAGAGGACAGCGATAAGAGACTTGCAATCCCCATGAGACTGCTTACAAGCGCAGACCTTGCCACCACGGTACATAGATTCATTGGAACTCCGTCTCCACCGTCCGCGCGTCCTTAGTCGATCAGGTTAATGCCATTCGTTCGCACTTGTCAAACCACTTGGATTTACCAGCTGCGGTACATTCGAGGCATACGCAACTATATTCAAGGCCATCACGTATTTCTCGATATGGCCTGCATTGCTAGCGCACCTACCGGTTGGCGAGTCGGCACATTGAAGCCTGGTGCCCCGTCAGAGGGTAGTCTCACTATAGTTTCGTGAAGTAGTCCTTGTAGGTGTAGTTGCCAACTGTTACTTCCACGTAGAAGCTATTACCCTGGAAGGGTATCTTCCCTACTCCGTCGGTATTCTCTTGGTGGATGATTACAAACTCTGAGCCGGTTTCCATGATTCGATAGGGTGAAGAGTGGCGACCGCAAGCTTGGCACCCTACTGAATCGACAAATTAAGGAGAGCGCAATGGCATTGATGTCCGTCCGCTTCGGAACCAACGATGTGAAAAAGGCCGGCGCGTTCTATGATGCAACCTTTGCGGCACTTGGGCTCGGTGACGCTCGCGTGCCCGTGGATAGGCCCATGGCGGTCTATCGGCTACCGGGCGGATTGCACTTCATGCTGGCTGCTCCACGAAATGGTGAGACGGCCACGTACGGTAACGGCGACACGCTGGGCTTTGCTGCGCCTGATCCGGCATCAGTTGACCGCTGGCACACCGCCGGCCTCGCCAATGGCGGCACATGCGAAGGCGCGCCCGGAATCCGCGAAGCAGCTGGCGGGCGCTACGGCGCTTATCTACGTGATCCCGACGGCCACAAAGTCTGCGCCTATTCGCCGGCCTGAATTCCTCTGTCTGGGATAAGTCGCCCGTAATTGTGGCCCTGTAATGATCCATGACGGCATGGACGTCGGTGAGGTCGGGTCATAACAAGCGATCGGAATAACCGAGGTGCGCCGCTCGGATTCGCAGTTAACGACGCGACGCGAAGGCTGCTGGCGCAGCTTGATGTTGCGGTGCTGCCGATTGATATAGGTCCCTACAACCGTGAGCGAGAGCATTCCCACAATACCAACTTTGACCCGAAACGAACCCAACGTCACTAATTTCGGACTGTTCTCCAGGCGCGATATGCAGCAGGTCACAGCGCTCTTGGATTCCCTAGGCGTGCGATTTTATTTTGAGGAGGAAATTGGTACGGAGGAAGTACTGAAAGATTGGAAGGCGTGGGACGAAGTCGCCGCGGAACCATGCAAGGTCTACAACCTGTGGACGCATTATGATGATTACAACAAAATAGGATACTCGATTGTTGATCTGCTGCCAGAGAGCCAATAGGGTTATCAGCAATGATGCGTGCTATCCTTTCACCACCGCGAGCAACAATTCGTTAGTACTCTTTGTCGGACGCCACGACTACGGGATCGAAAGTCCTGTTCGGTGACCGGTTCGAGAAGGAGAGTTAATCTCGGAGCAGCCGCTGCAGCCGATTTGCCCATTCTAACTCCTACCGCTGGTCTAGTCGTAAACCGAATCGCGCTAGTGGTCAAATTACGCCTCTGCTGTTACGTTATCCGTCATGGCCCGGATTACTAGCACCAATTCGAACAACAGAGGCACAGCGGTTTTGCCGGAGGTCGAAGTTCTCGTGCGTGCGGAGCGATGGAACGACGCTCGTCGCGCGATTACAGTCGAGTTGCGCTCTGATCCGCGGAACCACTGGCTAGTTAGCCGACTTGCGCTGACTTTTTACGAGCAGCGTCGGTACAAAGACACCCTCATTCTCAATGAACGGGCGCTTGCGTTGAACCCGCGATGTCCTCTTTCTCTTTGGGACTATGCTGGAACACTGCAAATGCTTGATCGGAATAATGAGGCGGCGGAAGTCTATCGTCGGCTCATTCGCCGCGGCTCCAAGCGCATCGCCAATGGGCCTTGCGGGGAAGGCTTGGCACGCGCCCGCGGCTTAATTGCTGACTGCCATCTGCGCCTCAGCGATTCACTCCGCGCGCTCAATCTCGAATCTGAGTCATTGATTCATTTTGAAAAGCACCTTGATCTACGCGGGCCCGGCTGCCAATCCATCTATTCGCTCAAGGATCTAGCGAAGCGTCGAGGGGCATCGGTGAGATCGCGTGGGGCGGTCTAATTTTCAAGGGCATGCGCCATGCGAACTCAAGGCTAAACTTAATGAGGCTTGATACTTCGCATATCGATACAGTTGCATTTGCGATTGGCGCGACGCCCTGGGTCGCCGTAATAGTGGCCATTTGGTTCAGCAACTTTGGTGATGGTTGGAAACACAGCGAATCCGACTTTGAAAAGTGGAAGATCAAAACGGGCCGGCCGCTAGCAACATTTGCAGATTTTATCGGCTCAGAAGACGTACCCAGGATCTACCTGACCCAGGCGGAGGCGACGGTGTTGGTCGCCGTCGCGGGGGCACTCGGTATATTTTGGGTGTTTGTGAAATGGCACGTGCTTTTGCACGCCTAATTATTTTAGCTGACACGGCGGCGGCGTGCTTCCCGGCGCTCCACGCCTTGCCCTTCGGGCCGCCCCGGAACTTTTCGCCGAAGGACGGCGTAGTCGATGAGACAAGGGCGGAGTCGCAGTGATCCGTCCTCAACCTCTTCGTCCGCCCATTATGACAAGTTCGAGGGCTATGTTGGCGGCCAGGAGAACGGCGCTATAGGCGACGGCTCTTGTGCGGTGAGCGCGTCGTACGCGCTTATTTTCGTTGGAAAGGCCGCGGCCATGGCGCTGATAGCAGCAATTTGTATCACGGTGTATGAATGCCGACGCTCGCCCTAACTTCGCGTTGGAGAAGACACGCGGCCGCAATAATTAACCGGACACGATCGCAATGCAGTCACAGTATCTGACACCCTTGATGACGAGTGTGACTCTGGCCGTAGTGTGCGCTCTGGCGGCCAGGAGTCATCACCAGAGCTCAGACGAGGAGGATGTATTCAGGGTGCCCTCCGGGATTGCCTGCCTAATGCTGGGATTTGCGGTGTTCTTCTGCCTGGTGCCTTTCTTTCCGGGTGCCTCTGGGCACTTAGCTCCCGGTCGATTCTTCTGGTACTTTGTGCCCTTCTGGGGTGGCGCTTTTTTCTTTGCGCTGTATTTATTTCGCTATCGGGTGATTGTCCGTGGAGGTACATTGACGACGGGGGCATTCCGGCGCCGTGTGATTTCCTTCGCCGACGTGATTGATTGGGATCTCCCTAGCGAGTCCAAGTCTCCGGAACTCTGGGTGTATCTCAATAGCGGCAAAAAGGTGAAGTTCTCGGGAATGCTCGGGGACTTTGATGACCTCGTCGGCTTGGTCAATTCGCATATGGCGGGGCTGCCGGAGCCGCAGCACGACTGTCAGGCCAAGCTGAACGATCGAGCCGCTCGGATTCGGGGTCTGCGGCGGCCGAATTGATATATGGTTGTCGGGGTGCTCCTACTCAGCGAAGCAGAAGAAAAACCGGGAGCAATGCCAATCGCGCGATGGACACAGCGAGGACGATATCCGGAAACAGTTTGTCCTTACCCAAGCGCCAGTAAAGGATCCCAAGCATGGCGGCAAGGGATGCTATTCCGCTGACAGTTGGGATCAGCGAAGCAAAGGCGCCGCCTGCCGCGGCCATGCCAATATCGATCCATGTGAACTGGGTCTTAAAAAGATAAAGAACCAGCGGAACAATCGAGAGGCCGGCGACAAAGTAACCTAGGGCAACTGTTGCTGGGCTCATTAATATTCCTGACGGCAAATATTACTTGTATCACAGCACACCGCTGCGGTAGCAATTTGCGAATTTCCGGACTATACAGACGGGCGGCGTCAACTGCATCCAATTCCGGCAGACGACCATGCTGTCCCATGGCCCACGGAGCCGACGGCCGCTTATTCCCCGTCATTCTCCGTTGGAAAGCATTGATCCTTGCTTCAACTCTGTAAAGTGGCCAGGGTTTTCGACAGCTGATATTTTAGCTGCCGTGAGGATGAGGGATAAATCAGGGCTAAGTGCCGTCGCAGAAGGTGTCTGCCAAACCATGCGGTCTGGATACGAAATTCTGAACCAGGAGGCTTCCCCGGGAGTTTTTGGCAACTCGGAGCCACCAGAAGGTATCGACCTAGAAGCATTCGGAGCCGCCGTATACAGAAGTACAGGGGGGACCAAACTCCCGCCGGGAATAGGGTGCTCGAAACTAAAACTGACTAGCAACAGAGCAATTAAACAGGCGCTCGGGAAGAACTTTTGGCCAGGATTCCGCGCTGCATTTCCGGGCGCTCGAGGTCTGGCAACTTTCAGTCTGCCTGGATATTCCGAGGACGGTTCTATTGCAATTGTTATAGTTGAAATGTCGTGCGATACGCGATGTGGCGGCGGCGAAGTTTGGGAGCTTCACAAATCCGAGGAAGGTTGGAGTGTAACGAAAAAAATCCCCGCATGGATATCCTAACCATGGGGAGCCGCCGCGCCTATGCGGCGCCTGCCCCACCAAAACCGCCTAAGAATCGGTTGGAATGAAGGTGGGGCGTGTTACTCGGCGCTACGCGCCTCGCCATTCGGGCCGCCACGAAAGGGCGCTTTTCACCGAAGGACGCGTGGTCGGTAAACAGGGAGAAGCTTGATGATTGAACTAAACCCGCTTCGTTGTGTGCTGCGAGCCCGCGCCCAATGTTAGGCGGAGGAAAGCTACCCGTGTCCCACGAAAACTAGAATGGCTTCCAAAGCCTCAAGCCCCCGATTGCCGTCACGCTTCGTCTCCCGCCGCGCGGTCGCCCGTGTGCCCCGCGAAACCACCGCCGGCCCGCACGTCATTTTTGCGCCGGAAAGTAGCTAGAGTAAGTTCAGCGCTTCGAATCCCCGACGTAGCGTGGGAATATCCACCCGAAAGCGGGAGTCCGCGGGTCGATTGCGATCACCTTCGGTGATGGTCCCTCGCACGTCGGCAAAACGACCGTTCCGGGCCTGGATGAGGGGATAGAAAAAGCTATCGCCCCATGCCTCCGGTGCAGGTGCGATGACGTTTACGTGATCGGGTGAATAAAGGGTATTCGTCAATCCGGAGCCCAGCACGCAGAAAACGCAGGATGCGTTTCTGAACAACGACACCTGGGACAAGAACGGCAAATCCGACAGTTCCATCACGAGGAATCCATTGGCGCGCAGAAACGTCTCCACCTCGGCGTGGTTGGATATGGCTCGGCGCGCGGAATCTTTGCGCAATATGCCGACGCGGGCCGGCAGGTAACCCGTCACTCCGCCTACCCCGCGCGGCAGATTGTTTCTCATGAGATCGAGGACGTCCGGATGGATCGACCGATCGGACCACACGCTATCGAGAAGGTGCAGAGACTCGAACGCATAGTCGTGAGTTTCTTCGATGCGAAATAGGCGCGCCTCATCGATGCCGTAGGCATAGATGGACTCGAGATAGGCGCGCATACCTGCATTGAGGTGAGTGGTCCATCCCGGCACCACGAACATGAAGCGCCCTGGAAAAAAGTGCTCCGCAACGACGATTCTCGGAAGTATCTCGGCCAGCCAATGGCCCCAGGTCCCCTCGCCGAATCTCGCGGCCAAGAGATATTCTCCGGCGGGGACTTGAACGGGAGTTCCAGGCAGGCGGGCCTGCGCACGGCGCCCCTCGTCCTCGATCAGCCACGGCGCTAGCTGTTCTTCTATATAAGTATCGCCAACGAAGGTCGGATATCCCTCCCGCGCAGCCACCACGGTTCCGGGCGGCAGCCGGCTCAACCCAATGTTTTGAAAATTTGCAGTCCGCGCGGGATACACGAACTCCTGATGATGCTGATGGAATGAGGCATCGAAGTCGGCAAGGTTCGAAAATGCAGCGATTCCCGGCAATTCGACGGCGCGACCGGCTATCAATGAAACATAATCTTGCGCCAAGTCACGAGCGCGGTGCTTTGCGAGCGTTACCACGTGGAGAAATTCATCCTACCGGAAAGGTTAAGGAACCTTCATGTCCGCTTCATGGGTTTGAGTTGCCTGCAACGTTACTCTTAGCGAGTCGCCATCTGTTTGGGTTCGCAGCGGTCTTGAGGGAGTTTCATCGTGCGCTTTCACCTGCCGGCTGTTGCCGTATGCCTTTGTATCATGCCTATGAGCGTGATGCTGGCTGGGCCTCCCGCGGCTCCGAAACCCGCAGCGCCCGCCGCGACGCCCGCACCCCCCTCGTCCGCAGCCGCTAACGCGGATGCCTTCGCCGCCCAAGCCGCGGCACGACATACCAAGCGGACCGAGTGCCTCAAGGAAGCGAAGACGAAGAAACTGGTCGGCGCCAACAAGGACGCCTACGTCAAGAATTGCGTCGGACCTTAAGCCGCCGAACTTGGCGAGCGGATTAATGCGCGCGCCGGCGTCGCCCTCAAGCCAACGCCAATAGCCGTTGCACGCCCTCGATCGTCTTCACACAAGCCTCCGCCGCTTCCACGCCCTTCACCTTGAAATGATCGAAGAAAAACCGCCGATGTTCTTCGTGTTCATGAAATAGCTGCGGGGTCAACACGGCTGAGATGACGGGCACTCGGGAGTCGAGTTGAATCGCCATCAACGCATCAATGACGCTGGAGGCCACGAACTCATGACGATAAATGCCGCCGTCCACCACGAAGCCCGCGGCGACGACCGCAGCGTAGCGGCCGGATTCGGCCAGTAGTTTGGCGTGTAGAGGAATCTCGAAGGCGCCGGGCACTTCGTAGCAATCGACTTGTTTACGCGCATATCCCAACGTCTTGATGTGCTTCAAAAAAGAATCGCGGCTCTGGTCCACGATGTCCCGATGCCAGCACGATTGAATGAACGCGATTTGCGGGGATTGCCTGGCGGCGCTGCCTGAACTCATTGCGACTCCTGAAACTGTGATCAGATTCGGGGCGCAAAGAAAGCGGCCACCCTTGAAAAAGGGATAGCCCAGCTCTGCTCTCGTACATCCGGACTTTCAGAAACCCTTAAGGTTTCTACCGTCGGCTCTGGATTCGAACCAGATCTGCTGCCTCGCCAGTTGGCGAGCGCCCGCGGGCTCATGCGCTTTCGCGCCATCACCGCCGGTGGAGACTTACACTCCGCCCCGAGAACGGAGCCAATAATGAAGGGTCCGCACCCCTCACGCAAGTGCCGCCGCTTAACGCGTGCGCTGTTCGATGCGCTTGGCGAGTTCTGTCAAGTCGACCTCTTCCTCGATGGATATTTCTATGGGGCCGGCGCCGGACGGGGGCGACGCTGCCGCCGGTGAGGGTCTCGCCGCGGGTTTGGGAGTGGCTTTGAGGGCAGGTTTTGCCGTGCTGAGATCGTCAGGAATGGAGCCCGGGGGCGGCGGCCGCGTCCACTCACGCTGTTGTTCCATCCAACGTTGATAGCGGTCGAAGGTCCACATGCCGTCCTCGCCACCGGACTGGATGACGTTGGCAATTTGGCTGAACTGGCCTGAGCGGATGGATCCCTTGGCGCCGGAACTGGCCAGGAGGATTTCGCAGCGCGGCACGCGCAGCTGATGAGACTCCAGGAATTCCAGACGCTGGCACACCACACCCACCAACGAATCCGCGAGCTGCGCGCGAATATTGGATTGCAGATCGGCGGGAAACGCCATGGATATGCGGCTCAACGCCTCGGCGCAGGTGGCGGAGTGCATGGTGGCCAGCACCAGGTGCCCCGTCTCCGCCGCATTCAAGGTCAGGCGAATGACTTCCGGTGTGCGCATTTCGCTGATCACCAGCACATCCGGATTTTCTCTCAAGGCATCGACGATGGCCTGTTCGAAGGTCGGCGAGTGCGTCGGTATTTCACGTTGGCGAATGAAGGAACGGCGATTGGAATAGAGATACTCCAAGGGGCTCTCGAGGGTAATGATATGCCGCGCACGGGTGGCATTCATTTCCTCGATCAGTGCGGCGAGCGTCGTCGACTTGCCGCAGCCCGTGGGTCCGGATATCACCACCAGGCCCGTGCTGGGCTCGACCAGCTTGCGCAAATCCGGGTGCAAGTTGCAGGTGCGTAAATCATGCACCGAAGGACTCAGCAGGCGCACGGCCATGGCGAGTCCGCGAATGGTCCGAAATAAATTAATACGGCAGCGCATGCCTGCGAGCACCACCGAGACATCCGCGGAGCCGCGCTCCATGAACTGCGTCCAGGCGTCGGCGCCGAGAATATCCTTGCCCACTTGGATGACCACGTTGCCTGCGAGCGGCTCGCCCACCGGACGCAACTGCCCGCCCACGCGCGCCACCAGCGCGCCGCCGCCCTCGATATGCAAATCGCTGGCGCCTAATTTACGGCCGATTTGGACCCAATCTCGTAGGCTCATGCGCGTCTCCTTTAGGTCAGGCAGCCTCAAAACCCTGCAGGACATTCACGGCATTCACACCGATCTCCGCCACCGCATAACCGCCTTCCAACACGAACACCGTCGGCAGGCCCAACCCACCAATGAGCTGGCCGTAGCTCGTGAAGTCATCCGCGCGCAGCTTGAAAAAACTGATGGGATCGCTCTCGAAGGTATCCACACCCAACGAGACCACCACGGCACTCGGCGCAAAACGATCGATGCGTTCGAGCGCCGTCTGCAACGCCGCACTCCATGCCGCGAAATCCGTGCCTCGCGGCAGCGGAATATTATGAGTGTAGCCCGTGCCCTCCCCCCCGCCGATCTCGTCGGCATAGCCGGAGAAGTACGGAAAGGCCTCGCGCGGGTCGCCATGCAGAGAGCTGTACAACACGTCCGCGCGCTCGTAAAAAATATCTTGAGTACCGTTGCCGTGATGAAAATCCACATCCAAAATCGCGACCCGCCCATGACCCTGATCGCGCAAATACTGAGCCGCGATGGCCGCGTTGTTCAGGAAGCAGTACCCTCCAAACATATCGCGCGCCGCGTGATGCCCCGGGGGTCGGCATAACGCGAACGCACCGCGCGCGCCGCGCTGAAGTTCGGCAGCGGCCGTGAGTGCCACATCGGCACTCGCGCAGGCGGCTTCCCAGGTGCCCTCGCCAATCGATGTTTCCGCCGCCATGGCGTAATACCCGAGCTTGCCCGTGATGGACTCGGGACAGCGCTGAGTCATGCGCCGCGCCGGCCAGCAATCCGGTATGGCCTCGCCCTTGTTGCCGGTGGCCGCCCATTGAGCCCAAGCCGATTTCAGAAAATCGACGAACTGAGCATCGTGCACGCGCAGCACCGGGGCCAACCCATAGTCGGTGGGCTCGACGATGCTGCCTAAGGACGTGGTTTTGACGCGGTCTAGGACGAATTCCGCGCGCTGGGCACATTCATGGGGGGAGACCAGTTGTCCGCCATACAATTCAGTGCGCACATTGCGCAGACGGTGCTTGTCCGAATAGACGGTTCGCATGCCGCCATTCTATCGCTGGGCCAGCCTCTGGGACGCCTTTTCTATGTCCTCGACCAGGCGACTTTGCATATCTTTACGCGGTAGATCCGGCGGAATGACCGGGAGAATTTCCAAGGTGATGACGCCCGGAGGCCGCAGGAATTGGTGCCGGGGCCAGTACAAACCGGAATTCAAGGCCACGGGAACGACGGCGCCGCCGATGGCGGCGTACATGTGGCTGACCCCGCTTTTATAGGTCGTCGGGCCGCCCACGGCACCCCGCGTACCTTCGGGGAAAATCACCACCTGCTTGCCTCGCGACCGGGCCACGGCCACCCCCTCGATCATACTGTCCAAGGCCGCCTTGCCCGTGCCGCGGACCACCGGAATACACCCCAGCTGGAGCAGCGCCTTGCCAAAAA
>Ga0302315_10003857_pt1 | contig 13341 bp, 6 predicted proteins | sample III_Palsa_N3_1_FD_200532 | JGI IMG/M metagenome (GOLD analysis project Ga0302315, IMG submission 200532) | Peat permafrost microbial communities from Stordalen Mire near Abisko, Sweden - III_Palsa_N3_1 | ecosystem: Environmental > Terrestrial > Soil > Palsa > Peat permafrost | place: Sweden... | reverse complement strand
AATCCAGGCCACCCATAAATCCGGATATCCCTGCACTGCCGCTTATAAACGGAGGATCGGATTTTCTTAATAATTCCGTATAATGCCCGCTGAGCATCCGGTCAAACAGGTCATGTACCAATGCGATCCGGTAATCCGCAGCTGTTTTCATTTCCGGTGCTTTATGTTTGATGATAATTTCGGCCTCGGTGGTGGCCATTTCCTTATCCGTTACCGCAATAAACCGGTTTTTGCCAGTCAACGGAACAGTATATTTGGTACGTACTCTTTCGTGTACCGGATTTTTTAAATTACCAAATTGTTGTTTTACCCGGGCTTCCATCTGATCGACATTAATATCGCCTACGATGATCAATGCCTGCAGATCCGGCCGGTACCAGTCATTGTAAAAACGGGCGATAACCGGGCGCTTAAAGTTATCCAGCACCGTATCTAAACCAATCGGGACACGTACTGCATACCTGGAATCGTTAAGTATAACCGGCCAGTACTCCCTGCGCATTCTTTCAGCGGCGCCTTTACCCAGGCGTTTTTCTTCCAGTACCACGCCGCGTTCCTTATCGATCTCTGTTGGGTCCAACAGCGCCTCGTGCGCCCAGTCGCGCATGATCTCTAGGCCGCCTTTTAACAATTCCGGTTTGTCTGATGGGATCGGCAATTGGTATACCGTTTCATCAAAGCTGGTATAAGCGTTAATATCCGCGCCGAAACGTACCCCCGCCTTCTGCAGGTAATCCACCAGCTGGTTATGCGGGAAATGCTTGGTGCCATTAAAGCTCATGTGCTCCATGAAATGCGCAAGCCCGCGCTGGTCCTCATCTTCCAGCACCGAGCCGGCTTTGTTGACCAGGTACATGATCACCCGGTTCTTCGGTTCTTCATTATGACGGATGTAATACGTAAAGCCATTGGCCAATTTTCCCGTTCGGACCGCCGGGTCAAGCGGCAGGATTTGCGCATGTAGCATTTGCGGAGCCATAGAGCCCGCTATCAATGCTGTTAATATTATTTTACTTATTTTCATATGATTACCTAATAGTTCTTGATTTTATCTGGAAGGCTGTAATGTTAACAGAATAGTATTAAACATTATAAAATTCCCATAATCCAATGTTAATTACAATGATTTATCGCAAAACCATAAATTTTCTTGACATTAATGAAATTAATGTCATTGTTTTCAGTTTTTTTTAAATGTTTATCATCTTGTTGTTTGTTTTTCCGAAACAGGGATTTGCTTATCTTAAATTATTCCAGCAACTTTAGTATTCCTTCATTCTCAATGATCATCATGCCATGCCTGTCGCTGGAGATGCCCTGTTGCAGCTGATAAGTGTATGTGGGGATGTTGCCGTCCATTATAGTCGGCAGGTAAAGCATCTGGATGTTACTTTGTTGTTTTAATACTTCGCCCGCTTCAATGATATGTGTGGAGATGATGAACATACAGTTCCGGTATGTGCTGAAAGCGGCCGTTACCGCCAGTGTCGCATCGTAGGCGTCTTTTACATTGGTGCCTTTAAACAGCTCATCGAATATCACCACGAGATCTTTGCCGCTGCTTACTTCTTCAGCCGCTTTTTTTACCCTTAATACTTCTGCGTAAAAATGGCTGTAACCCATATCCAGGTTATCCGGTACATTGATGGAGCTGTAGATGCCGTCCTTTACCGAAAACTCCATATGGCTTGCCGCTACCGGGAAGCCCATGTGCGCCAGGTAAATATTGATTCCAAAGGATTTCATGAAGGTAGACTTGCCTGCCATGTTGGCCCCTGTTAAAAAGATCATGTTGCTGTCTTGGTTTAAGTCTACCGGGTTAGCTACAGCTTTGTCGATATTAGGGTGCCTTAATGCTGTCGCAGTTAGGTGGTTGTTTTCCTTGGCTAGGGCTTTTGCATAACTGAAGCCTCTTACTTTAGCTAAGTTCGCTACTGCTATATTTACATCCAACTGATAAAAGGTTCCCATCACTGTTTCTAATGCTGAACGCATCGTGTGCTTTAGCAGATGATCGTACCTTACTGTTTGCAGAAAGGATTGCTGGCTGCTGCCGGTAGTTTGTTCCTCTGCCAGCCATTCCAGTTTTGGGTCGTTCAGTATATTGCTTACTTCCAGCAGCTCATCATAAAATGGGTGATCATCTTCTTTGAACTGGCTGATGAATGTTTTACAGCCATTCAATACGATTAAAGTGTGCTGCAAGCCGATCTGGATGTTTTGGTATTCTTCATCCCGTACAATAGACGCCAGCAATTTCTTTTTGGCTAGCGTGACCAGTGTTGCCGGGTAATTGTTTGCGCTAGTGCCGCGAAGGTAATTCTCCATTTGGCTGAACTGTTCATTGCTAAATGGAAAGGTGGTTTGTTGGTCCCGGAAATATTTAAAGACCTCGCTGCGGTTATTGATTGCCTTTGGATCCGTCAGCGGAGTTTGAAACATCTTGGATAGCAGCAGCTCCCCTCCTGCCGTTTTCACCTTATTGAAGAGGCTAAAGGTCGAATGTGGTTTGTACTTGCCCAGCAGATCGAGGTCTTCCAGCGTTTGTTTATCGGCTATAAAGCTCATCGGACGGTTTCCTTTCTTTTCTTTAACAGCTCCAGAATGCCTTCATTGTTAATAATGATCATCCCATGCCGGTCATCGGTAATGCCGCTTTCCAATGTATAAGTGTATTCAGGGCTTGTTCCGTTCAAACGGGTAGGCAGGTATTTAAAACTGATGTTGGTGCAGCGTTCTTTCAATACCGCTCCTGCTTCTATGATATGCGTGGAGATCACGAATTCACTGTTTCGCTTTTTAGCAAAGGCTGCTGTTACAGCAATTGTGGCTTCGTAGGCATCCTTAACGTTGGTGCCCCTGAACAGCTCATCAAATATTACAAAGATGTTTTTGCCTGTGCCCAGCTCTTTGGCTATCTTCTTGATCCGCAATACTTCCGCGTAAAAGTGGCTGGCCCCTATCCCCAGGTTATCCGGCAAATTGATCGTTGTGTAGATCCCGTCCAGTACCGAGAACTCCATCTCCCGGGCTGCTACCGGGAAACCCATATGTGCCAGGTACATCGCGATGCCCAATGATTTCATGAATGTGGATTTGCCGGCCATATTCGCCCCGGTTAAAAAAACAACATTATTGTCCGGCGTGATCGTTAGGTTATTGGGTACCGCATTCTTTAACTGCGGGTGGTAAAAACCTTTTATTTTAATAATATGATCTTCTTTGGCTAAGGCCTTAGGAAATACGAAGTTCCGTTCGGTGGCTACTTTGGCTACGGTTAGGTATACATCCAGCTGATAAATGTATTGTAATATTTGCTTAACCGTATCCCGGTAGCGGAACCTAAGCATTACATCGCAGGCCGCTAATTTCTCCCACGACAAGCTGTTCTTCGGATTTTCCTTTAATAGTAAATTAATCGGCTCTGTGCTTAACAACATTTGGATCTTTGTTGTTTCCTCATCACTTTTCAAGGGGCTGCCTGCTAACAACAGGGTATTTTTTAGGAGGCTATGCAGCTGTTGCATAATCTCTGTCAGCGCAGCCATCCCACTCGTAATTTGTTTATAGTCTGCGTTCGCCGCTACCAGGCTAGCTAACTTTTTCTCCAGTGACGGCTTTTCTGCTGGGAGTTTCGTCCTTTCGTCCGTATTGGATAAATATTGTTCTGCCTGGTCAAACCCTGCGGAGCTGAACGGGAATACGGCTTTCACCGTTTTGAGGTAACTGATCTTTTCACTGCGCGCATTGATCGCTTCTGCATCAGAGAGCGGGTAAAAGAACATCTCTTCCAGCAACTTTGAGCCATGTAGCGTAGCCGTCCTGTTAAACAGGGATAGGATCGACCCCGTTCCCTGTTTACCCCAAATATTCAAATCATCCTGCGTCTGCTTATCTATCGTAAATAACATACTATTTTCGTTTACGGCGGATTAAAAATATGGCGGCAATGATTAAGATCAAACCGGGTAATAGCCATATATATAGGAATTTTAAAAACGCTACCCGGTCTGTACTAACCGTTACCCGGTTGTCTTTGGCGTCCGGACGCGAGGCATTTATAGGAAATTGACCGTAATCTAACCAACTAAACAAGGCTGTGCATAAATTAAAATTACTCGTTTCTATGTTTCTTCTAATTAGTTCTATATTACTTAGAAAGTCGGCATCCCCGCTTATAATGATACGTTGTTGTTTACCGTTGATTTGCCGCGTTAAGGCTAACGCGGTAGCGTAGCTATTCTTCAAATCAATATTATTGGAGCTAATTGAAGAACCTGTTTTCGTTAATCCCTTCATAGCAAGTTTATGAGGCTGCGCTACGCTTAAAGGCGTTATACGCTTTCCGCTTATTACAGAGCCCGGCGGTAAATTCCGGCCGCTTCCCACAAATGCCGGGTTGTTGTTGTGTTTTGACATCGAAGAATCTGCAGCTCCCGTTTTTTTCTTAAGGCTATCCATTATCCGCGCAAAGCGTAATGGCATAGGATGTCCGTTTCTCATAACCCAACCCGCAGGGATATTCACACTTTCTTCTGCCAATTTCGACTTATTTCCCATAACCAAACCTGAAGTCAGGGACCTTCCGTTCTTTGACAATTTTGCGTTGGCGTCCTCCTCATTATTGACCATATCCAAATCAGGGTTACGCCCCATGGTATTATGAACAGTTCCCGCTTTGGTTACCAGCAATTGCTGAATATGAAACCCGCTGGTATCATGAAAAGATAACCCTGCCACGCCATTCATTGAAACAGGCAAGGTGTCAACCGATGGCTTATCTAACATTTTTGATAAACCGATGGCAGATTTTGTCAAATGAGGCAATACCAAAGTAGGGGCATGATCTTCACTCTGCTGTTCCAGCATACCGTTCATCAGCTGTACACCCAATATTTTCAGCAAGGGATTAAGTAGCTGCTGCCTGCCCGGCTCTCCGGCTATCAAAAGGTTGCCCCCTTTAGCAATATAGGACTGCAATTTTTTTACGGCTCCGGCACTGAGTTCACGCTGCGGATCCGCCAGGACTAACGCTGTAATATTACCCGGGATCTCCTGGGTGGCCAGGGAAAGCGTATCTATGTCAAAACCCTGGTTGATGAGCGCGTAACGGAATGTTTTATCACTGGTTACCATTTTATACTCCCTGTCGCCTTTCCTAGCGGCATTGCGTTCCCCGTCGCCTGTTACAAAACCAATTACAGGTATTTTAGCTTGCAACAACCTTTTAAAGGCAGCCGAAACTTCGGTTTCACCCGGCCAGGTACTCTGGTCATTGAATACCCGGAGGAAGGTGGACCTGCCCTTATAGCTTAGTTTCATCACAAACCTGTTCATTTCAGGTTTCAGATCGATCTCTTTTTGGATCTGTTCCGGTGTTTCCAACATCGTCATATCCAAATCAGCGCCTTTGGCCCTTTGTGCCACGATCTGCTTCATTGTTTTGCCTTTGTAAGAACTGAAAAAATCGTAAGTTAAGGCTAAAGGCGTATCGTAATAATTCACAAAATGAAAATCAATATCCGGCTTAAACCGTAAATAGCGTTCCCACCTGGCTAAATAATTGTTGCGCTGCCCCGGTAATCCAAATGAATGATTATCCAAAAAATTGCTGTAGGCGGTAACCTCTAACCTCCCATCACCCAGTTCCTTAACAATCTGCTGTGCGTTAGGGGTAAGCGTATAGTCTTGATTAGCCGTAGTATCCCAGTAACCGATAAGGCCAGGGCGGGAACTGATATAACCGATGGCCAGCGCGGAGACGACAATAGCAACGTAATGTCCTGCCGGGACATACCATGCCGTGGTTTCTCGCCCCGATTGTAACTTGTAAATGGTTAAACCCAAAAAGATGTATACGATAACGATAAAATAGATCACATCCTTAGTAGTGATAAATCCTGCCAGCATATGTTCCGTACGGCCTGAAAGGGATAGAAAATAGGTCAGGTCCCTTACAAAAGATACGCTCTGCCATAAGCTACCGATATAACTGAGCGCCCCGATCATGACAAAGGTGCTTATTGCCGCCACGATCTGGTAGCTGGTCAAACTGGACATAAATAGCCCGATAGCCGAATAAGCACATAACAAAAGGTAAAAACCAAGGGCGGCTGCTAAAAGCATCCCGTAATCTGCCGATTGGATATCAAAAACACCGGCTACCATGAATATGCCGATCACCAGTAACAGGATGAAGCTGTATACCAGCATGGCCAGGTATTTACCGAAAACGATCTCCCGTATTTTTACCGGGGAGGAATACAGCAAGCTGATAGTGCCGCCATTAATCTCCCGGCTGATGAGGCCCATGGTTAACAAAGGGATATACAGATACAGGTTCTGCATGATAACACCGAACAATCCAAATGAACTTGTAAAAATCCTTGTTGTTAATTGTCTCATGAATTCCAACCCCATACCGCCCATTTCCTGTAAACTGGCATATTGACTTATTAACTGGGTATAAATAAGCGCGCATTGTACGATAAAAGCTATCGTCAAGAACCAGGCGATGGGTGAATAAAACAGGCTGCGGAGCTCTGCCTTTGCTATTTTTAATATTAATTTCATTATCGGAATAATTAAGATTGCATGGTCTGGGTAGACAATTGTTTAAAGATCTCATCAAGGGCTGCTTTGTCGAGGCTGATCTCGCTTAAGCGCCAGCCGTTATGCACGCTTGCTGCTACAAGCCGTTCCGTAATTTCCCGGTCACCGGTAAAATAAACGCGGGCTTGACGTTCTGTTAAAAAGTCAACTTTATCTACGCCGGCTATCTTCAACAACTCCGCTGCTACCGGCGGGTTTTCCATTTGCATCAGCACGCTATGTGGTGCGACGTAGTTGTTAAAGGCATCCATTGTATCGGAAAAAACAATTTTTCCATCGGCGATCATCTTGATCTCTTTGCACAACAATTGCACTTCTGATAAAACATGAGAGGAGAAAATAACCGCGTGCTCCACCGCGATTTCTTTGATCAGTGTTCGTACCTCTGTGATTTGATTTGGATCTAAACCATTGGTCGGCTCATCCATTACCACCAGCTTCGGTTTATGGATAATAGCCTGGGCGATCCCTACCCGCTGGCGGTAACCGCCTGACAGGTTTTTAATGAGCCGGTTGCTAAAGTGGGCTATGCCGCAACGCTCTTTGGCTTCTCCCAGGGCAGATTTAATATCCCTGTTTTCCATTTTTCGTAGTTCCGCAGTATAAATAAGATATTCATCTACCGTCAGATCCAGGTATAAGGGTGCATTTTGGGGGAGAAAGCCGATTTGCCTTTTTGCCAGTTCCGGCTGCTTGCGTATATCGATTCCGTTGATCAGCACACTACCCTCCGTTTGGTTTAAAACACCGCACATGATATTCATGGTGGTTGATTTACCTGCCCCGTTCGAGCCTAGCAAACCTAAAATCCCCGTCCGGTTGATTTCCAGTTCAATGTCACGGATAGCCCAGGAACTACTGTAGCGGTGCGATAAATTTTTAATACTTAATATTGAATTTTCCATTTAGTTTTTGTTAAAAAAGGTTTTCAGGCTATGAAATCATAGCCTGAAAACTTCATGAACCGGTATTAAGATTAGGCGTTATTTAACGAGAATACCCTGGGTTTTGCACTAAAAATGGATTGCTTTGCATTTCCGTTTGCGGTACAGGATAAAGCGCTGCGTATGGTTGCCAAGTTGGCTTCTCTGCCCCTAATATAGCATTTATAGTACCTGTACGTTTTAAATCATACCAGCGGTTTCCCCATTCGAAACATAATTCAACCTGACGCTCATGATAGATTTCCTTTAATAAGGAGGACTGATCAGTAGGTCCGCCATAATTGGGCAGGCCCACACGTGCAGGGTTACGAATCTGATTAATATCAGCTACTGCACCCGCTGCATTGTTCAGTTGAGCATAAGCTTCAGCCCGGATCAGATATTGTTCGCCTAATCTCAAAAACATAAAATCTTCAGCCGGCGTAGCGGATGCAACAATATTTTTATATTTATTAGGGTAGTAATACACCATAACCGTGCCGCCAGTAGCTACGGAATTCGATCCCGTCCAATCCGTTTTACGCAAATCTCCTGCTTCAAAAGCAGCATATAGATATGACCCGACCTGGTAAGTAGGAATAAAGGCGTTTGGTGGGTTCGGCACAAAGTTGTAAGCATCCATCGTTTGGTAATACAATCCCGTAGCCGGCAATTGCCAGATAGCTTCTTTACTGCCATCCAGGAAAATATTGTTCAGGTTAGGTTCCATACTGTAAGCCCCTGAATTGATCACCAGGCTGGCCGTACCAGCGGCATTCGACCATTGCTGCCTGTAAAGGTATACTTTAGCTAAAAGGCCATCGGCCACATACAGGTTAGGGCGCGCCTTGGGAACCCCACCTGTCGCAGGAGCAGCGGGATAAGCAGCCGTCAGCAGTTTTTGCGCGCTGGTCAAATCTGATATGATCAGGCTGTAAACAGAATCAACGGATGCGCGCGGAAGTGTTTCGGTAACATGATAGTCAGTAGTGGTAACTAATGGGACACCACCAAAAAGATTGACCAGGTTAAAGTAATAAAACGCACGTACTACCTTAATTTCACCCAGTAATTGGTTTTTTAATGCCTGACTTATTGCCGTACTTGAAGGAATATTTTCCAAACAGCTATTCATTTGATAAATATTGGAATAGGCCGAACTCCATAGACTTTCCATGGGTAAGTCTGTAGGCAATACCTTGTCCGCGTCTAAACCAGCGGGGCTTGTAACAATAAGCTCGTCGCTTGAACGCCCGGTATATTGGTCAATGTTGCCATTAACAAAGCTGGGGGAAAAATTGGTTTCATTAAAATTGCTGTAAATACCTTTTACAGCGCTTAAAATACCAGCACTATCGGCAAATACCTGTGCAGTCGGTATTTCACCTGGAGGATGTACGGGGATCTGGATAAGTTTTTTACAGGAAAAACTCAGCGCAATAAATAAAACGAATACCAGCCAGCAGATCCTGTTTTTTATTGTTTGTATTTTTTTCATTATTTGTCTAATTAAAAGTCAAAGGATAAACCACCACTAATTACTCTTTGCAAAGGCAGTGCATAATAAACACCCGGCATTTCGGGATCAAGAAATTTGTACCCCGTAAAAGTTAACAGGTTTTCGGCATTGATAAATAACCTGCAACCACTCATATGTGCAGCCTTAACCCATTTCGCCGGCAAGTTGTAAGAAAGAGATACCGTTTTTAAACGGACATATAAATCTTTGCTGTATACACCTGACGACTCCGCAAAATTCAATGATTCAACTAAAGGAAGGAATTGAAATCCGCTTTGGCCGGTGCTCAATCTTTGCAGAGGTTTAACATCTCCTGGTTTTTCCCAGAACTGACCCAATAAAGACGCAGGGATATTGTCTTCGACACCTGGAAATACAAAAGCAGTAGAATAGATGCCATACAAATAGTTAGGCGCTGTATTTTGATCGGAGAATTGGAAAAACACCATTAGACTTAAGCCTTTATATTTGAACGTATTACCCAAACCACCTTGGAAGGTTGGTTCCAAATCGCCCAGCGGAACTTCGTCGCCGCCCTGGGAAGCCAATGCAGCATTTGGGAACCCGGTAACTGTTTTTCCGTCTGCAGCGTAAAATTCAAACAGGCCTGTAGTTGGGTTAACATCCTTGTATTTAAAGCCATAGACCTCAGTTTCCGGCTTGCCGATAATATACTGGGAAGCGTATGGAGAAGTAGCCAGGCCCGGAAATGCAACAAGCTTATTGCGGTTGCCACTGATCAGGAACGATGTTGTCCAGCTGAAGTTTTTGGTGTGTATGTTTGTTGAAGTAATCGTAAACTCCAAACCCTTATTCTGTACCGTAGCATTCAGGTTTTGAAATACCGAAGTGAATCCCGTCTGACTCGGTAAAGTCGCATTAACCAATTGGTTGCTAGTACGGTTTACATAATAGTTTGCGTTTATTAACAGTTTATCATTAAACAATCCAAAATCAAGTGCTACGTTTAATTCTTTTTGGGTAGCCCAGCTAAAATCCGGGTTATATAAGTTTACAGGATAAAAGGTTTTGGTGCCCTGGAAAGGCAATGTATTGCCGGAAGCAGATGTATAGAAATCATTGAATTGATATGCCGTGCCCGGTTGAGTACCGCTTGTTCCATAGTTACCGGACAATTTAGCGTAACTGATAAAAGGCAATAGTTGTTTAAATCCTTGTTCCTGCGAAAATATCCATCCAAGACCTGCAGATCCAAAATTGGCAAACTGGCGGCCCGGACCAAAATTACTTGAAGCATCCCTGTTACCGGTTAAGCTGATGATATATTTGTTGTCGTATACATAACCAAGGCGCGCAAATACATCTGTATACTTAAATAATTGGGATACATCTGTCGCCGTTACCGTAGTGGCGTTATTAATAGATGTTAAAAGTGCATCATCGGTATAACCGGTGCCTGTTTGCGTAAGCGCATCACCAAACTGCTTTTTATAAGTTCCACCTAAAAGTGCGTTAAAGACACCCTTACGCATCGATAGCTTGTAAGTAATCTGAGGTTCAATCAAAATGCTTTGATTAGTATTGGTCGCGAACGCAGCGCTTGTTGTTGTTGTTGTCGGCGGCAACGACGCCAGCGGAAAGCTATTATATTCGTTGGCATCATCACGGCTATAACCTGTATTTAATGCTATTTTCAATCCCGGTAGAATTTCATATCCCACATTGAAAGTACTATTCAAAAGAAAATTCTGAAGATAAGCCGGTTGCTTCAGGTAAGCATCCATCTGGTCACTACTAATATCAACACCTTTATAATTCCATACTAAATTGCCTGCCGGATCAATTAGATCAGGCGTATTGGACGGCAATCGTAATGCAGTCCCAACTGAAGGTGAAGAAGATGAGTTATTGCGGTCGCTTGACAGGTCGGTACCAAAATCAACCGTAAGTTTATGATCCAGTGAATTATGATGAAACGCGCTGTGAAACGTTAACCTGTTATCTGAATAATCACCTGGAAAATCATAGGTAGACTTGTTGTAGCCGACAGAAGTAATGAAGGTCGAGGTAGCCGACCCACCGGAAAGGCTGGCATGCATATCTGTATTATTTGATGAGCCACCAAAAAATTCGTTAGCGAAGTTTGTGTATTTATTCTGATCGTAAACGGTCAGGTCCGGTGCATTAAAAGCCGTTGGAGTAAGGCCATCATTCGCAAAAGCCTGTTTTCTCATTGTCAGGTATTGTTGAGTATTCAACATTTGATAAGTACGGGTAATGGTATTATCCTGATCATCAACCTGTATATTAAATTGCGTTTTACCCGGTTTCCCCTTCTTGGTTACTATCAGTATAACACCGTTGGCACCCTGTGATCCATATATAGAGGTTGCATCCGCATCTTTTAACACCGTTATGCTTTCTATGTCATTCGGATTAAGCCCGCTTATCGGGCTTATGCCGCTGTTGGGAACTAAAGCGTTTGTACCGCCAAAAGAACCCAAAGCACTGATATTTGTATTTTGAGCAGCGACAGGTATCCCATCTAAAATAAATAGGGGCTGGTTATATACCGAAGATAAAGGAGTAGCGGTGCTGGGCGGCAGTGTGTTTTGCCCGCGTATCTGTGCCCGCACTTCGGAGCCCGGCACGCCACTGGAAGGACTGATGACCAATCCCGGCACTCTGCCATCCAACGCCTCTAAAACGTTAGTTACCGGCTGATCTGCAATGTCCTGGGCGGTGACAACAGTTGTTGAGTTAACACTGAACCTGCGCGATTCCGAACTGTAACCGATAATGTGTATCTGGTCAAGCGAAGATATGGACGTATGCAAAATTAACAGCAGGTTTAAGTCTTTACCGGCTATTTCAATATTCCTTTCCAACCTGGCATACCCAATATAGGTAGCTACGAGCATGTATTTACCTTGCGGTACCGAAGTAAAAGTAAAATTGCCTTTGTTATCGGTTAAGATACTATACATGGTGCCCTGTAAAGCTACCGATGCACCAATTACGGGATGGCCGAGACTATCAATGATTTTGCCGGTAATGGCAAAAGCCTGGACTGGATTTTTGAATTTATCAGGATAGGAAAGCTCTTTTTTTTCCTGGATCACAACTGATTTGTTTTCAATTAAAAAGTCAAGAGGCTGCCCTTTGAATATTTGGTTTAGAACATCGCTCAGTTCTGCGTTTTTAATATTGATGGTTACTGGTTTTGCATTCTGAACGTCACTGCCCGTAAATACAAAATCATAGCCGGTCTGATTGCTGATTTGGTTAAATACGTCAACAAGTGGTGCGTTCTTTTCTACCAGCGTGATTTTCTGTGCCAGTGAGGACGCACTTACATGCAAAATCACTGTGACCAATATAAGGGTAGTGAGCTTCATGATCAATAGCAGTTTATGGAGACAATTGTGCATGTGCACTAGCCCCTTATTTTTAGGGTAAAAGTTGTACATTTGTTTTAAGCATGGTTTATGCGCTTTGCCTTCCATTTTAGACGATGGCGGAGGCTCGGTGCGGTTCAAAATAGTTTAATTACGATTTTTGGCACCCTGTATTCATCCCGGTTAACGCCGGGGTGAATTTTTTCAGGTTTGGCGTTGTTGTCAGCTTTTACTCGATACGATTACCCTCCTTCCTTCGATTTCAAAATGTACTTTTTCTGTTTTCTCAAGCATCTTCAGCACTTCGCTGATGTTCCTTTTGCGTGTTATACGGACATAAAAAACTTCGTTGGTCATTTTGCCTTTATACTGGACTTCAATATTATACCAATGCGCCAACTCGCGCATGATCACATCAATATATTCGCCGTTGAACCTGAATAAGCCATCTTTCCAGGCAGTTACTTGTTCAAGATTAGCTTTGGCGACAGTAAGACTATTTGCGGTATATATAGTTTGTTGTCCGGGTGATAAAGTCTTTTCTTTAGCGTTGGCGCTGACTTTAACCGCCCCGGTCACCAGGGTGGTACGCGAATCGGGTTCATCAGCATAGGCGCTGATATTGAATACTGTACCGATATCCGTGATCAGCTGGCCCGGGGCTTTGATCTGGAATGGTTTGGCGGCGTTATGTACAACCTCGGCGTAGAGCTCGCCACTGATGAGTTCAACAGGTTCTCTTTTATTTTTTGAAAATCTTTCAGGGTAGCGAAAAGTAGTGGCGGCATTCAGCGTGATCCTGCTGCCGTCGGATAAGATCACTAAATAAGGACGGCCGCCAGCAGGTATTTGAATGGTGTCATATACGGGGGCGCTAACTTGGTTCGTCCCGATGGTGTAAGCCAATTGTTCGCCCTTTGTTTTGGTT
>Ga0302315_10003855_pt1 | contig 13346 bp, 5 predicted proteins | sample III_Palsa_N3_1_FD_200532 | JGI IMG/M metagenome (GOLD analysis project Ga0302315, IMG submission 200532) | Peat permafrost microbial communities from Stordalen Mire near Abisko, Sweden - III_Palsa_N3_1 | ecosystem: Environmental > Terrestrial > Soil > Palsa > Peat permafrost | place: Sweden... | reverse complement strand
CTTCTCCAAATGGCTCTCTTGCAAATTCTCGACAACGCCGTGAAATATAGCCGGCCCGGTTCTCCACTTGTCATTGCAGTGAAGGAAGAAAAAAACGAAGTGGCGATCACGGTCAAGAACGAAGGCTCTTTCATCCCTGTAGACGAGAGAGAAAAAATCTTTCAGCGTTTCTATCGTTGCTCTGGATCGATCGGAGCGATGTCCGGAACAGGCATTGGTCTTTCTGTAGTAAGGCGCATTGCAGAAGCACACCAGGGACGAGCGTCGGTAGAGAGTGACCGTGCAACTGGAACGACATTCGCGATCACATTGCCTAGTACGGCAACAAGGAAATAAACGTGAAGCAAAAGAACAAGGTGCTCATAGTTGAAGACGACGAAGGAATTCGCCAAAGCTTATTCGAAACCCTCGGTGCACTTGGATTTGCCGTTGGAGAAGCCACCAATGGAGAGGAAGCGCTCGTCCGTATTCGGATGGTTGACTATGATGCCGTCCTGCTCGACATCAACATGCCCGGCATGGGAGGGACAGAGACATGCCGCAGAATCTTCCAGGGCGATCCTCATCTCCCGATCATCATGCTCACAGTGCGTGATGAGGTAAAAGACATCGTAGAAGCTCTCGACGCCGGGGCATCCGACTACGTGACAAAGCCTTTTCGGATAGGAGAATTGACGGCAAGGCTGCGGGCGGTCATTCGTCGGCCCAGCACTCCGCCGGCAAGACCGGAGACCGCCATAGTTATCAGCGATATTTCGCTGGACTACGAACACCGTCGTGTGAAAAAGCGAGCGGAGGAAATACATCTCGCTCCAAAGGAATACGAAACTCTCCGCTACCTGATGGAGCACGCTGGCCGCCCGGTTCGGCACGAAACTTTATTGCGCTCTGTTTGGGGCCCCCTCTATGGCAACGAACGAGAGTACTTACGCGCAGTCGTCAACCAATTACGAAAGAAGCTTGAAGACGACCCTGCTCACCCCGCATACATCCTGACCGAAAGCCATATTGGCTATCGCTTCCGCAGAGAATAAACCGCGACTCCTCCTCCATCGTGAGAGCTGACAAACTGCATCAACATTCAGTCTCGAGTTATATTCAACAGGCACTATCTCGACGGCAGCAAGCTATACCGTAACCGGGCTAACGAACCCAATCGATTTATAGCAATCAACCCTGACTAGCAACGCTGAAGTGCATACCCAGGCAGAATCGATAGCCCACTTGGAGTACGATGAGTCTTGATACTGCTTAATGCTTTTTGGGGATAATGCTAGGCGAACGATTTGTGGCGTTCTCAATCGTGAAAAGAACCGCAGGCCTATGTTTGCTCGCAGCATTGCTGCTGGGCTCTAAGCCAACGAGTGCTCAGGAGTACAGCTTTCGTAACTTCGTCACGTCCGACGGCCTCGGCAACCTTTCGGCTCAGAAAATCTATCAGGACCTTACAGGATTCATCTGGATCAGTACCGAAAATGGCATCTTCCGCTACAACGGAGACCGCTTCGAGCCCTTTGGCGCCTCGCGTGGAGTTCCTGCTGTTGGCGGGGTAGCCTTCGGGCAAGCCCCAGATGGCTCGTTGCTCATGGGAGCATCCATAGGGCTATATCGTCTCGCCGGCAAACAGTTTGAAAAACTTTCGACGCCTTTCAATACTGTCAGTTGGACGCAAGGCATTCAATCCGACGCCCACGGCCACACCTATTTGGGAACCGAGTCAGGCCTCTTCGAGATGACGGCCCAATCAGGACAAACAGGATTCGCGTTCCATCGCATCTACCCTGCGCCAGACGCTCCCCCCGAAACCGTCTACGGCGTTTTTGTAAATGCCGATGCTATCTGGTTTGGCTGCGGACTCAAGCTCTGCAGAATGGAGCAAGGAGAAACGAAGGTCTTCGGAGAGGAAAGCGGCCTTTTCAATGTTCCCCTTGTCGTCGTACTAAAAGACCACGATGGCAATCTCTGGGTCAGAGCCCGAAATGAAGGCGTTCTCGAATGGCCCGTTGGAGAAGAGCGGTTCCGCAGGCCGGATACTCCTGTCCCTGGCAGGGCGCTCACCGGCACTCCTGCACTCGATCACGACGGCAGAATCCTATTGGGAACTTCGGATGGACTACTTGTCCAGCGTGAAAAAGGCTGGCAGTTGATTAATCGACATGTAGGCATGCGAGGCGGCGTCTTTGCCGCATTGGAAGACCGGCAGCATTCCCTTTGGATGGGAACAGGTGGACATGGACTGACCCAGTGGCGCGGGTATCAGGAGTGGGAGAGCTACTCCTCCGCAAATGGCCTGCCCAGCGACGACGTCTTTGAAATGCTGCCCCAGGCAGACGGATCAATATGGGTCGGCACGGAAGCCGGTCTGGTTCATGGACAGCCCCAGGGATTTGGCATCGCATGGAAGACCGTTCCGGAAACCAATGGAATCTCCGTCCACTCGTTGCAGATGACCTCCGCTGGCGATCTCTGGATCGGTACCGCATCCCGCGGAATCGCGCTGCTTCACGTCCGCACCGGCAAGCTACAGTGGTACGACGCTACACAGGGGCTCTCGGGCAGATTAGTCTTCACGCTTCGTCTGGATCGCAATCATCAACTGTGGGCAGCGACGGAAAAAGGTCTGTTCGTCGCCAGCGCTCCGTACCAGAAGTTTTCACGCGTTGCCGAACTGCCTTCCACCTGGTTCTGGACGGTTGCTGAAGCAGACGACGGAACGATCTGGGCTGGCGGTGCTGACGGGCTTTTCGCATTCGCGTCGGGCAGCTGGCAACACTGGAATCACACTAGCGGCCTAAGCAATCAAAGTATCGTCTCTCTGCGCCCTGACCGCGACGGTGCCGTCTGGGTAGGCTATGAACACGGCGGAGGCATTGATCGTATCCACCTCTCCCCGCATGGCGTAGTTATCCAAAAAGGAGTCCAGCGGCCGGGCAGCGACGGGCTCATCTACTTTCTCGACTTCGATCGCTCCGGTAGCTTGTGGGCCGGAACCGAGAGAGGTCTCGACGTCTGGAATGGAGCTTATTGGAGACACTACGACACGACCGACGGGTTAGTGTGGGACGACTGTGACTTGGGAGCTTTCGCTGCGGGCCCCGATGGCACCCTTTGGTTTGGAACCGGTGGTGGACTCTCGCGCTTCAAACCGTATCCGAATAAGTCTCCAGCAGTACCCGCCAGCGTAATCTTCACCGATCTTCTCATCGGCCAAACCGACATTCTGGGCGCGCAACACCAGTCCTTCCCCATGTCCTCTGGCGCACTGACTGCAAGGTTCGCCGCTCCAAATGCGGCGCAGGATAGCAGCCTCCTATTTCGCTATCGACTGGAAGGCGCCAGATCTCCTTGGACAGAGACCGCGCAAAGACAACTGGAGTTTGCCAGACTCGCTCCTGGAACCTATGAACTGGAAGTTCAAGTCCGAGACAGCCGTGGAGTTTGGAGCTCGCAGACCGCCGAGTTCGTTTTCTCTATCCAAACCCCTTGGTATCGCCGCGGTTGGTTCATCGCTCTCCTGGCCCTTGTTCCCTTCCTCATCGTCGTCATTGTTTTCCGTATCCGCTTTATAAGGGCCCAAAGACGAGAGCGGCAGTTGCAGCAAATAGTGGCCGATAAAACCAGTGATCTGCGTAAGGCAAATGAAGAGCTGTTACGCCTCACCATGGTGGACGCCCTTACAGGCGTAGCTAACCGGCGACACTTTGATCAAACCCTCGCTCAGGAATGCGAGCGAGTAAAACGATCAGGCTCCACTGTTTCACTTCTATTGATCGACGTGGACCACTTCAAATCCCTGAACGACTCCGCCGGTCATCAAAAAGGCGATGAATATCTGATGATGCTGGGTCAGGAATTTCTCCGCGCTGCCCGCCAGCAGATCGATCTTGTTTCCCGCATAGGAGGAGAAGAGTTTGCGTTCATCCTTCCCTCAACGAATGCCGCAGAAGCTACTCAAATCGCCGAAAGGTTACGCTTGAACGTCGAAGCACTCAACCTGCCACACACCGCGTCATCAGTTGCCGCATCATTGACCGTAAGCATCGGGGTCGCCACCGCAACTCAGAAACAGCACTGTTCGTCCGAAGAACTGGTGGGTGCCGCAGACCAGGCTCTGTATCGTGCCAAAAACCTGGGTCGCAATCGCGTACAGGTAGCCTGAGTGATTTTTGACAGCTTGCGATAGGAACCGGAACGGGGATTTTTTTGCTCTGCCTCAAAGCAAATTTTCTAAAGTTTTTTCCTCTCCCCACCAGGTTCGTTGCGCGTTGGCCAGATCGATCTTTTGTCCTGTCTCGTCGACCTGTTGTTCCGTCGGGTTCGACTTCACTGAGGCATGAGCCTCAGGTGGATAGCAGCCCTGTCGAGCCTGTACCTAGAACCCAAGACGTTTTCAGAAGCGCAGGCACGATTATCAGCTCCCCACGCTCACACCGTAGGCCAGCGATAAACTCCCAGCTCAGACAATGCAGGAGCTACCGTCGAATCAGTAATACGGAGCCGCAGTCGTTCGGTTTGAAGAGGCTGAAGGAAACGGAGAAGCCTGCACGAGCCGATGCTGGTCGCGCTAGCAACGAACTCCCAGGCTTTGTTCTTCCATGTATCTACTGCAATCGCGCCAATACGCTGGCCGAGCGCTGTGGCTTCGCGCAGTCGAATGACATCAACCTGCACCGGCTTTTGAAAGTCAACGACAATCTCAGGGAGAGGCACGTTATCGTCCGTAGCCCAGAACGTATTTGGATCACCGTCAACGAGATTCCGCGGTGCAAATTCGCGGGCATCGCCGCGAATATTGGAAGCATGCAAAACAGCATCCCTAGCGAGGTTCTTCGCGAAGAGTGCCTCGCAGCGTTCGTGGAATGCAGCTCCCGCAGCGGCGTCCTGTGGAGATATCAGCCCTTGGCGATTGGGAGAAAAGTTCAACAGCAAGCTCGCTCCCCTACCCACAGATTCGAAGTAAAGATCGATGAGGTTTTCCGGCGTACGAACCTGGCTATCCTGCGATGGGTGATAGAACCATCCCGGTCGGATGGAGACGTCGCACTCCGCAGGCTTCCACTGCTCTCCCAGGCGTGTGCCTGAGTTCAATGCGGCACTCCAATCGGAAGCATGAATGTCTTTTTTCTCGCTGGGCTTGCCTGGCGTGTAGGTGGCCCAGCACGTCTCTCCCGCGATTCCCTTCTCGTTTCCTACCCAGCGGATATCGCCCTCAGCGCCGAAGACGACTGCTTCAGGCTGGAGACGATGAACCAATTCCAGAATGCGCGGCCATTCATAGTAGTTTTTGTCGATGCTGCGTTTTTCGCGTGCACCGCCATAATATCCATCGCCGCCGTTGGCGCCGTCGAACCACACTTCAAATATCGAACCATAACTGCTAAGCAGCTCCGTGATCTGCGCGCGATAGATAGGAAGATACTCCGGCTTTCCGTAGTTTGCATTGTTTCGGTCCCAGGGTGAAACGTATACGCCAAACTTCAGCCCATGGCGCCGAGCCGCATTGGAGATGTCTCGAACGACATCGCCTTTGCCGTCTTTCCACACACTCTTGCGGATGCTATGTTCGGTCGTCTTCGTAGGCCATAGGCAGAAGCCATCGTGGTGTTTGCACGTAAGGATCACCGCTTTCATGCCAGCGTACTTGAGCCCCAGAACGATAGCATCCGGATTGAAAGCAGTGGGGTTAAAGACGTTTGGATCTTCGTCTCCGAGACCCCATTCAAGATCTGTGAAGGTATTCACAGAGAAATGGAGAAACGCATAGGTTTCAAGTCGGCTCCAGGCAAGCTGCATGGAGGAAGGCAAGGCGCCAAAGGGTTTCGGAGAAGCCCCTATCGGACTTGCTCGCAAGAAAGTGCTTCCAAGAGCGAGAGTCGAACCTTCGACAAACTGACGACGTGTTACGTGCAAGGGAGTGCCCTTCTTGGAATGGGTGATAGCCGCACAAGCCAGCGTACTCTCGTGAAATCGCATCCGTCTTTAGGAGAAATAACCGCTATCTTTTGACATACGGATAGACGCTGGAAACAAAAGTTACAAGAAAAGACGGAGCCACAGGCTCCAGCACTACTCTGGTGTAAGTTGGAACATTTGGTTCGTCCCAAAATTGCAAACGGATGTCGTAATGACTTGCCCTGTGGCACCCGCTGTCAGGCATTCCTCGCTATCCGTATTGCCATTGGTGGCGTAATCGGCCAGTTTGACGAACTCGTAGTATCCGTTACCCAGCGACACAACCTGCCACTCCTGACCAGCGGTAGTCGCCCCGGCAGATGCAACTTGGGTCAATTGGACAGTCCCGCTGGTGCCGTCCCATATCTCGCTGCTTGTGCTGCTGGAATTTGCCTGTTGATAGCTGAAGCTCTTCACACTGTAGAAACCTGTACCCAGCGAGGTGAAGATCCAATCCTGACTGGCTTGTGTTCCACAGGTGTTCGCGGACGGAACAGTGCCAACGTTCGCATCGACACACAGAGCGGTTTGCGCAGAGTCGGCAATCCTATACATGACACTGGTGGAAACGGCTGGCGACAGAATAGCCGTGATATCCCCGACCCAGCTTGAAGTTGGATCCAGATTTGTGGTGGATGTCCCTACATAGAGGATCCCGCCTCCGATCGCAGTGCATGCTGTTGTGCTGCCGGCGGCAGAGCAGTTGCCAGCCGTCGGAGTCAGCGTCGACATCACCATAGAACAAGCGCTGCTGGATGGCTTGTTGCAGCTAACAAGGTCAGCCAGCTCCGCTTGCCACTCTGAACCGGCAAGCAACGCATCCGCTAAATTGCCGCTCACGTATGGCGAGATATACGGATAGATAGGCAAACTGACACCATTCGCCAGATTCACAGCGGAGTCATTGATGATTGATTGCGCGAGGTTCTGATCCCAGATTGTATGAGTAGTCCATCGCTGATACATCGTCGGCGCGAAGAAATCAAAAGACGCGGCGCCTCCCTTGAAGAGCTGGGCGCGTATCGAATTAAACCCTGAGCTGCTGTTCGGAACATAGTTACTGCTCCATTCATAGTCATACATACCAATTTTGGCGTTGGGATAGATGGCACGTGTCCATGCAATCATCTGTAGGAAGAGGGCCACAGCGTTGTTTGCTGCCGCCGTCGACGTCTCTTCGCTGATCACCAGATTTTCATAGTCGAAAATGATCGTATTACTGGTTCCAAACTCCTTGACGTACGCTTGTAGACTCGCCTGAAATTGGGCTTGCGTCGGAGCGTTGGGGCAACCGGTTGAAGAGCACGTGCCTGGCCACGCGCTCTGGCTGTAGAGGACTGCGGCTCGCAGGGTCCCTGCTGTCTCGAGGACAGCCGCCGAGTTTGGATAATACGTGTTGTCGTACATGACGAAGGGCGATGGGGTACCAGTCACTGTAGACGTAGTAGTGATCGTCGTTGCCTTGCCGCTCGCGTTATTCCCAGCGCATCCACTGCACAACACAAGCGAGGAAAGGAGAAGAAGTGTGGTGCTTATCCAGACCGGCATGGCAATTTTCATAGGAATAGACTCACCTGATTTTTAGTTATTGCTCGTTCTGTAGGATTCATGATGCTGGAACAGCTGTGGACATCAAACATCAGAACGTTACGTCGAGTGCAAGCTGTAAATGACGTTCTGTAGTGTTCGTATACGGACTGTTGAAGGCGCCAAAGGTTCCGGTTGTAGAGACACTGTTCTGGAAAGATCCCCAACTCACGCCATTGATGAAGTTGTAGGCGTCCGCGCGGAAGATCAGCATAGTACTACCTGGTATAGCGAAGGCCTTGCTCGCCGATGCATCATAGTCGTGATAACCAGGCTGCCTCATGTCCGCAATGTGCGACGTGCCAAAGCCCGTTGAGAGTTCTTCTCCAAACGCACACACACCGTTGTCGTTGCTGGTATAAATTTTGTTCGAACTGGCTGCCTGGTCCATCACAGGATTCGCCGGCGACGCTACGGTCGTATAGTTCGTGTTTTTGCAGGGAGTGGCCGAAGGGTCTGTACCGAGCCAGTTGTTGAAGGACCGATGCACGATCTTCAAAGGACGATACTGATTGGCGCGAACCACGCTCGTTGTTCCTTGGTTGACTTGGTAATACGACGTCGAAGTCGTGCTCTCCGGAAACCCTGTGTGGTAGTTCCCCGTCATGGAGGCCTTCCAGCCGCCAAGTAAGCTATCTACGAATTGGTTCCAGTTTCTGCCAATCAGTTGTCCTCTGCCAATAGGTAGTTGGTAGGTCACGGCAAAGGAGATCAACTGGCGGGCATCGAAGTAGATATCCCCATAATCACCAGCCAGGTTGTTGCCATCCTGTGGATACGCTGAAGCCGTTGAGACCACGCCAGTGGAAGAGCCATAGTAGCCATAACTGTTCCCCATGGCCTTGCTGAAGGTGTAGTTTGCGATGTACTCCAGTCCGTGACTGGCGTGGGTCGTCAAGCTCGCTTGAAGGCCGTTGTAGTTCATCATGGCTTCCGATTGCGTATATTGCACCGAGTGTGTCGCGAGGTTGGGCAGAATTGTCGCCAGTGGAGAATTGCAAGTCGGGCCGCCCGCTACCAGGGCAACAATAGAACACGGAGCCTCATTCTTTCCAATCAGATTCGCTATGTGATGTCCAACCTGGCCCACATAGCCCAGCTGTATCCCGGTGGAATTATTGATCTGGTACGCAAGGATCAGATCGAATTGCTGGACAAACGCCGGCTTAAAATTAGGGTCCCAGCCGATGAGGTTCCCGGCGACGGTCGTTGGCGTATTGTTACTGATTGAGGGATAGCCATTCGACATGGCAAACGGTACCGTGACGGCCGCACCTGAAGCGTTGTAGGTAAACGGTGGATTCAGCACCATACGCTGCCCTGCACCCAGACCTTCCATGAACTGGGTGATAGCAAAGCCACCGCGCATAACGAAGCGGCTATGCAAGCTGTCCGGCGCATACGCAAAGCCGACGCGCGGCTGAAAGCCTTCCCAGTAGCTGTTCACAAGGGACCGGCTCGCTCCATCGATGCCCGCATAGGAAATCGCTCCGGTATACGGATTGATGTTGTCCTGGTGATTATGCACCTCATACATGGGCTGGTCATACTCCCAACGCAGGCCGAGGTTCACAGTGAGATCCGGACGCAGTTTGAAGTCGTCCTGGAAGTAGAACGCAGGACGCCACTGGCGCTCTCCCCAACGTCCGAAGTTACTTCCAACGTAGAAGGCGCTTGCCTTGTCTTCAAGAAAATCTGCATAGTCGCTACCAGATGAAATGCTGCTTGCGGCGCCGGTAAACGTCCATGTGCCAAGCGGTCCATAGTTACCGGTGTAGAAGCGGTTTTCTTGGTATCGGAGCGCCTGTCCGCCAAACTTGAACGTATGCCGTCCATGCTGCCATTCAACTTTGTCGCCATAGGTAAACGCATTGACGATGCTGTCGGAAGCCTGACCACCGTTCGTTGGACCAAAGCCGGTGATCGAGGGGCCGGAGCCCGCGAACTTGATCTGCGCGATGCCGGGAAAGATCTGCGTTGTGCCTGGAACGCCAATATCCGCCAGTCCGTTGGTCCCAATCAGGCCCGTAGGATCGACCGGATGGATCGTATAACGCGTGCGGCCATAACCGATACGAAACTCGTTCACCATGCTCGAGCCGAGTTGATGGGTCCAGTTCACAACAAAACCGCGATAGGGATAGTTGCCGCTAACCGGAGTGTCGACCGGCATGGCAATCCTCGGCGTATTGTTCACATTGGAAACCTGCGTATAGCGTCCGGACACCAGGTCCTTATCGCTCGCTCTCCAATCCAGCTTTATATCTCCTTGATTGATTGCAACATTCGTCGTCGTGTAGCCAATATAGTTGGAGCTGGAAATCGTTGCGCAACCGACACCTGGTCCTGGTGTTTGTCCTGGGTTGTACTGGTTGCACACTGGATAAAGCTGCGGATGCTGCAGAAGGAAAATCGCCGCTGGATTAGTAAGCGGAACTGCGACACCTAGCTTAGGATCGTACGCAGTACCAGTTCCCTTTAGGCTCGCCTGACCCGTCATGTCATAGGCTGCGTTGTTTCCGTAATTTGGATCCGGCTGATAACTACGTGAGGTGGTCGTCACATGTTGCCGGACACCCCGATAGTCGACGAAGAAGAACAACCGGTCATGCAAGATAGGTCCACCAAGAGTGCCGCCGAAGTACGCGCGATTTTGCGGGGTCCGCGCAGTGATTGTCGTGGAGTGCTTATTCAGCCAGGAATCGGCATTGAAGTCCGTCGTCTGTCCCTGAAAAAAACCTTCCCCATGGAACTGGTTCGTTCCGCTTTTGGTGGTCATGACCACCTGGCCACCGTTGGCATTGCCGTATTCTGCAGTGTTATTCCCGGTAACCATCCGGAACTCGGCCAACGAGTTTCTGGATGGGGTATAGGCCATCCAGTTGTCGATGGCGTCATTGACATCTAGACCGTCCAGCGTGAAGTTGTTCGACTGTTCACGATTTCCATTCACATTGAAGCTGGGATTGCTGAAGCCCGTCGAATGAGCAATGTTATCAAAACCCTGAGGGGACGGCTGGATCGCACCCGGCGTCAATAGCCCCAGCGTCATCACGTTGTCCGATACGATCGGCAGCGCCGAGATGAGCTTTGCATTCAAGGTGGTGCTGAGAGTGGAGTCCTGTGTGTTCAGCAGCGGTTCCATCGCCGTAACGGTGACAGTATCGCTGGCGTTACCCACGGCCAGTGGCACATCAAAACGAGCGTCCTGACCTCCGGTTAGGGTAAATACGCTGATTTCCATCTCTTTGTAGCCAGAAGCTGAAAGCGTCAGCGTATAAGGACCCGGCGGCAGGAACTGAATGTTGTAAACACCGTCGGTATTTGTTTTGGTCGGGAACGTAATGCCGGTCGCCGTATTGGTCGCTGTCACATCGGCGCCTTTCACTACACCTCCACTCTTGTCCGTGACCGTACCCGTCACAGAAGCAGTGATGTTCTGTGCATACATCGAGGCGCAGCAATAGCAGCAATAAAAGACGGCTAGCGTGACAACACGAAGCAGGACAGCGCGCGCGGCACACAGACGACGTCCGGAACAGCGGATAAACTTCAGTGTCTCTGCAATCACGATGGTGTTGTCTCCTTTAGGAATGCGAATACATATCTCGATTTGCCAGGGCTTTACTCAGAACCAGGTGGTTCCTGTCATCTTGCTCGGAAGCTTGCAACGACGTTGGATCGAAACCCACATCGTCTTCTCTCAGGGGTGTAACGATCCAGAAGGCCAGAAATCCGGCTCTATGGGTCAACCGTAATCGTCAAGCCCATGGAGATACTGTGCGTTGTGCCTCCCGAGCTCACCGCCGTCACAGTAAACGGATAGCTCCCCGTTGGCGTGACCGATGTTGGTCCGTTTCCACCGCATCCCATCGTGTAGCCGAGAGCTACCAAGCAGACAATCCCTAGAGCGATTGCGCGTAGAGATGACCTGCGGCGGAACAAGAAGCATCCGACTAAGGCTGCAATCGTGATGCCCAGTGGAATGTGTCGTTCCAACGGGCCCTTCTCTGCGGAAGCGTTCGAGGTCGTGGCGCTATTGGTCGTCACCGTCATCGTCACGGCCTGACAGGCGCTATTCGCTGGTAGTCCGCTACAGCTCAGCGTGACGGAGGCCGTACCGAAGTATGGTGTCAGCATCAGGCTAGTCACTCCTGGAGCAGCCTGAGCTACGGTGATGGTTGCGGGCGTTGCGGCAAAGATAAAGTCGTTACTCTCCGTTACCGTGGCTGAGGTCGAGGAAGCGAAGTTGCTATTGCTTGGCACAAACTCCGCGCTGAGCGTGGAGCTCGGTACACCCTGATTGGTGAGAGTGAGAACGGCTACTCCCTGCGCATTCATTGCCACCGTCCCAAGAGAGACTGCCCCACTCAAGAAGGTCACCGATCCCGTAAACCCACTCACAGCCGAACTAACTTGGGCCGTAAAGGTGACTGTTGGCGGGGTTGCCGCGAGGTTCGGGGTCACGGTAAGCGTAGTGGCCGTTGCAGCCGGCGTGATCGTCAAGCTGACCGAACCGGTGCTAGTGGCATACTGCGAATCAGAACTGTAGACGGCGGTAATGATGTCCTGACCGGCAACCTGCGCAAAGCTATAGATAGCGACACCATTGTTGATCGGTGCCGAGGTCGGTGTACCCCCATTCACAGATACAGCGAAAGTTCCCGTCGGAGTTCCGGATCCCGTTACTGGGCTGACGGCGATGGAGATCGCAACAGGAGTCGTTCCCGTATATGGAGAAGGATTACTTGTAGGCGAGACCAGGGTAATTGTCGTCTTGGTCTGGGCAAGCACCACGCCGCTTCCTGTAAGACTGACCGTCGCCGCACCGTTAGCGACTGCATTCGAGGGAAAGCTGAGTTGTGCGGTATAAGAAGCCGTTGCTGTTGGCGTGAAGGTTGATGACAATGTGCAGGAACTCCCTGCGGCAAGAATTGAGGCCGATAGGCTACAACCATTACTTCCACTGCCTGCAGCAATGCTGAACACACTGCTGCCGGCAAGGAAATCAATAGGAGTTCCGCTGAAATCTATCGCGGACGTACCCGAATTCGTAAGCACGATCGGCGAAACAGGATTCGTCGTCCCTACGTCCACCACTCCGTAGGACACAAGACCTTGCTCCCGCTCATAAAGATCAACCTTCCCCGCTCCGGGATCCGTGATGTAGAGATTGGCTAGGTCATCAAGAGCAATCGAGACGGGCGTGGTAAAGGTGTACGGAAGAGATGTCACGACTCCCAATGATCCCGACGAGACAATGGCAAGCTCTCCATGTGCCGCGTCGAGAACGTAGACATTTTTCGCTGCATCGACAGCTACCGACGTCGGAGTCAAACCCGTGGTTGTTACCGCACTTTGCGTGCCAGCGACACCGGGGCTCACAGCAGGGACAATCTCGATCAGAGGATTGCTTCCCAAGTTGACGACATAAAGATTATCAGAGCTATCCACTGCAATCTGAGTCGGTGCAGTAACGGATTTTGCAATCACATTCGCTCCACCCGCCGAAGTAATCTCAACGACCTGGTTATTGCCAGTATCCGCGATGAAGATGTCACCATAGCTATCTACAGCAACCCCCTTCGGGCTGGAGTAGCTACCGGCAAGCGCGGTCGTCAGTTGGGTGATGGGGCTGTAACTCACGACGCGGCTGTTACCGGTATCGGCCACCAACACATTGCCGAGGCCGTCGACGGCCACCTGCCCCGGCGAAGACAGACCTGTGAACAGCGTAGTGGGAGTCGCCCCCGCACTAGCGTACTCAAGCAGTTTTCCCGACGTGCTATCCGCTACATAGATAGGTC
>Ga0302315_10003853_pt1 | contig 13347 bp, 10 predicted proteins | sample III_Palsa_N3_1_FD_200532 | JGI IMG/M metagenome (GOLD analysis project Ga0302315, IMG submission 200532) | Peat permafrost microbial communities from Stordalen Mire near Abisko, Sweden - III_Palsa_N3_1 | ecosystem: Environmental > Terrestrial > Soil > Palsa > Peat permafrost | place: Sweden... | reverse complement strand
CAATGGACCATAACGGGCACGGCGAAAGTTATGTGCAACTTGTATCGTTCGGCGCGCACGGCGTGGAAGCCGATACACTGCTGGCCCACTCAGAATCCGACGACCCCGTATCGCCGCATTTCGCTGACGCGACCCGGCAATTCTCAAATCAATCCTGGTTACGTTTTCCGTTTTCGGAGCAGGCGATCGGGGGGGACCCTGAGTTGACGCGAATCAGGCTGGAAGGGCGTTAGGGAACTCATAACGCCGTAAAATATTTATAACACGGACGTCTAAATTGATTGGATCGCGTTGCCGATGAGGTTTTTTCGATGGGGTATAGGCAAACTGATCCAATTTGATTGGCTTGCATTGCCGATGCCTGGAGTGAAAGATAGACTGGGATTTTACAAAGGAAAGGGCGCTCAATCGAGCGCCCTTTTATGCAGGAAGTCGGGGGTCCGCCCACCCGGAGATAGCTGCCGACACTGATCCCGACTTTTCATTTGCGATCTTAGCAATATAGAAGGAGCCAGTCAATGCAGCTTTCGGAGGATGATCTAACTGCAGGTTACCCTGCTACTCTCAAGCGAACGCCTCAGCACGTTTCTTGCGATGACGGATTCGCCTCTTTCTGCTATTGCACTTCACCAGCGAACGCTGCAGTTGGCGGCTTCATTGATGGGTGTAATGGCTGTGGTGGAAATTGCACTACGTAACGCGGTTTGCGTTTGCCTCTCGGCGCATTTTCAGACCACTGACTGGCTTGGCAACCCTCCTGCTCCATTTGAGCCTTCAGTTTTTAGCGAAACCGCACACGGACCATGAACCGGGGGTATCGTTACAGGACGCGTGGCGGTCCCCGGCAGCGTGGCTGATTCTTCCTTTGGTGCATCGGACGGTAAGTCCGATTGCCTGTCTGCCCTTGTACGGGGAGCTGGAGGCGGCGCATTTGGACGTGCGCATGGTCAATGGCCGCCAGACGCGCAGTCTGCCGGGCAGGAAGACCGATATGGCCGACTGCCAGTGGGGCTCCACGTTGCACATGCACGGCTTGTTGCGAGCGGGCTTTGTGCCGCCAGCCGACATCCGCAGGCTGCAAGACTACCTGCGCCTGCGCGCCGACCACATCGACACGGCCGCCAGTTGCGTACAACTGATGCAGAAAGCCCTGGAGCGCATGAACATCAAACTGCACGACGTCATGCCTCGCTGAGTGGCATCAGCGGCATGGCGATGGTGCGGGCCATCGTCGCCGGCGAGCGCCCCCAGCAAGCCTTGCTTGAGCTGTGCAATGCACAAATCCGGCGTAGGAAAGAGCTGGCCGTCATCGAAGCGTTGCGCGGTACCTGGGCCGACGAACATATCTTCGCGCTGGCCCAGGCGCTGCAATCTTGGGATCACTATCAGAAGTTGATTGCCGACGTGCTGCCGCCCCATGACGAGACGCAGCCGCCACTCTGTCTGGGCGTGCCAAGCGCGGCGGTGTCAACGCACCGGAGATCGCCAACCTGCGTTAGATCCTGGCGCAGATGTGCGGCGGACAGGATTTGACGCAGTTGCCAGCGCTGACACACTATGGCGTGCTGCAACTGATCGGCGAAATGGGCACCCATCTGGAAGTCTGGCCAAGTGAGAAGCATTTCACCGCCAGGCTGAGACTGGCGCCGGGCAACCACGACAGCGGCAAACACAAGGGCCGTGTCAAGCGCAAGCGGGCGGGATGGCTATTCTGCATGTTGGCGCAAAGCTTGGTGCGCAGCAGGGACATCGCGCTGGGTGGCTTCTATCGACGCCTGGCCGCGCGCCGTGGCGGCTTGATCGCGACCAAGGCACTGGCCCGCAAGCTCGCGGCCTGGTGCTGGCGCATGATGGTCAAAGGGGGCGACTACGTTGAAAAAGGACTCGCACGTTACGAGGAGCAAGTCCGCAAGACCAAGGAATACGCCCTCAAGCGACTCGCCAAAGAACTGGGCCGACAACTCGTGCCTGCACCGACTTCAACTTGATAAAAAACCACCGGCAGACGACGGTTCACGGAGAGAGTAAGGGGCAATTTTAACTCGGCACTCGCTTCAATACGTGCCGAAGTATCGCCCAACCAATAAGGATGCCGGGAACGGCGATTGTCAGGATGAGAGGAAATGTAAGACTCGTCTGGTATTTGCTCGCCTCAGTATTTACCCGCCTTGGCGCTCCATCTCTCGATGGATAATCTGAGCCGACGAACATGGCCTACGAAGGTCGGTTGAAACGCCACGCTTACCCCACAAAGGATTGATATGCGGCTCTTGGACGCTCACTTTTATCGGCTGCATGGAGCGATGGAGAAAGTCAATGCTTGACGTGAATAGAGAAAAATACACGTATCACCTCGAAGAATACGAAAAACAAGGATTCACGATTTTCAGAAACGTCATCGATTCGGCGCTGATTGCCGAAGCGAAGGTGCATTTTCTTTGGCTTCGCGAGAAGTTTCCCGAATTCCGGCCGGAACATCTCCACCATCCCTTGATGCGTGATGATGCATTCTGGGTTCGTCTGGTGACCGACAACCGCCTGCTCGATATCGGCGAGCTCTTTGTCGGCTCCAATCTGGCCTGTTTCACGGCGCACTATATCTGCAAACCACCGTTAGACGGTCAGGCGGTGCTCTGGCATCAGGATGGCGCGTACTGGAAACTGTCGCCGATGCAGGCGACCTCCCTGTGGCTCGCCGTCGACGAAAGTACAACGGAGAACGGCTGTCTGCGGATGGTTCCCGGTTCGCACAAACTTCCGCTGCGTAGGTTGGTATTGCGCAGCGAGACGCCCAATCTGTTGATGTCGTCGATGGAAGACGAATATGTCGATATAAGTCATGTCGTCGACATCGAATTGCAGCCGGGTGATGTATCTGTGCATCATCCGAATCTGATTCACAGTTCGGAGCCGAACCGGTCCTCGAAGCGAAGATGCGGGCTGGATATTGCCTTCATCAACACAGCGACGACGATTTCGAGCGAAGGCCTTTATCTGAATCCCATTCTGGTTAGAGGCGAGCCTGTTCCGGGCATCAATAAATATCGCGCGTGGCCGTCGTACGACCCGAGCACATCGATGCCGTTCGTCGGTAGCGAATCATGGGCGCAGCAAAGTCAGGACTTTAATGCGCGGCATCCGGGCTTTGTCCCCTCCCAGCACGACGATGAGCCGGTGCAGGAAATCGTGTGGCGGATGATTTCTCGGCTGAAAAGTGGAATGACCAAGGAGGCGCGCTCTGAAGCTTAGTTTCACCTCCGGACCTCTTCAACTTCGAGACAAACGCCACAAAGAGGGACATTGATGTCTGCAGTTTCAGACCTTACGCCACAAATGCAGGGTTATGTCGGTGATTTCATGGATCCGAATAACCTTGGCTGGTTGCCGTACGTCATGTATTTCCATCCGGCTAACTTCAACACAGATATCGTGTCGACGGACGGCTCGGGTTTTCGTTACACCGTCGCCCGGGGCAAGCGATATTCGCCGGCAACGTTGAATCGGGGGGCGGTGCGTCTGCTAGTCGGCAGTTCCACGGTTTTCGGGACGGGAGCAACCGCCGATCGTCATACGCTCGCGTCGCGGCTGACGGAAAACGATTCGCGCGACGAGTTGTGGGTGAACGTCGGCGGCCGGGCGTTCAACTCGATCCAGGAGTTCGTCCACTTTTCGCTTTACCGGCACCATCTACCGCCGATAAAAGAAGTTGTTATTTTCTCCGGGCTCAACGATCTCGTGCTGTCGCGCCTGCCGTCGCAATTGCGCGGCGAGCACGGTGGGTTCTTCTTCAGCCGCGAATTCTTCGATCGCCTGACCACCAAGAAAGCGTCGGGGTTTTCGAGTTGGTTCAAGAAGGACTCGAAAGAGGTCGTGCAGGACGAGGGCGTCCTGCCGTTCGACGAGCAGCTTCAATACACGGCCGATCTGATCCTCCGGCATCTCGACTCCTGGCGGATCGTCTGTGCGGCGATTGGTGCCAGACTGACCTATGTGCTGCAACCGCTCGCCGACTGGGTTCGTCCCCGAGGCTCCAACGAGGAACAGGTCATTTTCGCGGAACTCGATCATCAAGGTTCGTTCAGGGAAACGTACCGCGATGTGTGCGCTGTCGAGACGCACAAGGCTTTCGTGGAGCGCCTGCAACCGGGCGTAGCCGCGATGGGTGTCAATTTCATCGATTTCACGCCGGTTCTGGCGAAAGCAGCGCTACCGGATCAGTGGCTCTTCGTTGATCGCATTCACTTTACTGACGAGGGCTCCGATGTCGTTGCAAAACTTCTTCTGCGTGAACTGAATCAAGGAGAGCTGGTATGAGAATGGTATGGTACTTTATTCTTCGGATGTTCGGCATCAGAAAGAAAAAGGACGAAAAGCGGAAAGACGCATCCATCTACCCGATGTTCTGATGTGCCGCGTATTACCTCAATTTAAACCGGGGGAAGAGAGCATGATGACGGATTCGAAACCCTCGGTGACCTGGACCGTGATCGCCACGGGTCTCGGATTCGCCGTCGTGCAGCTGGACGTGACGATCGTCAACGTGGCGCTGAGAAAGCTGGGGATCGCACTTGATAGCCCGCTCGCCGGGCTGCAGTGGGTGGTGGACGCCTATACGCTGGCGTTTGCCGTGCTGTTGCTGTCGGCAGGGACGCTGGCTGATCGTTTCGGCGCACGCCGCGCGTATCTGATCGGCTTCGGGATATTCGGGCTGGCCTCGGTGGCCTGTGGGGCGGCAGGCTCGGTGCCCCTGCTGATTATTGCGCGCGCGGTGCAGGGTGCCGGTGCGGCGCTGCTGGTGCCGCCATCGCTGGCGCTGCTCACTCACGCATGCGCCGACGACCGGCAACTACGCGCTCGGGCCATTGCATTGTGGACAGCGGCCGGCAGCGGATCGATCGCGGTCGGTCCAGTGATCGGCGGCGTGCTGCTGGAAAGCTTTGGATGGCGAAGTATTTTCCTTGTGAACTTGCCGCTGTGCGCACTCGGTTCCGGGCTCACCTGGCGTCTGCCCGAGACGCTACGCACAAGGCGTCCGCTCGATCTGGCCGGACAGGTGCTAGCGGTGCTCGCTCTGACCAGTCTGTGCGGTGCCACGATCGAGGGGGGGGCGGTGGGGTGGTGGCAATCGCAGGTACTGGGCGGCTTCGCGTTGGCCGTAGCCTGCGGCACGGCTTTTGTAGTCATCGAAGGGCGCAACGCGCATCCGATGCTGCCGTTGAAATTCTTCCGTCTGCCCAATTTCAGTCAAGCGGTGCTGCTCGGTGTCGCGGTGAATCTGACCTACTACGGGCTGATTTTCGTACTCAGCCTGTATCTGCAGTATGTGAAGCACTACAGCGCAGTTCAGGCCGGGCTGGCGTTCGTGCCGCTGACCGCGACATCGGTTGTCGCGAACCTGATGAGCGGATGGTTAAATAGCCGCTTCGGCGCTCGCCTGCCAATGCTGCTCGGCAGCGCGATCGGTGCTGTCGGTTATCTCCTGCTGTCACGGCTCGATGCGACCAGCAACTTCATGTCGATGCTGGCACCGTTTCTGTTAATCCCGGGCGGTGCGGCACTGGTGGTGCCGGCGATGACGGCGACGATCCTCGCGAGTGTCGAGCCGACATGGTCTGGCACAGCATCGGCCGTACTGAACGCCGCGCGCCAGGCAGCTGGTGCAGTCGGCGTGGCGGTGTTCGGAGCGCTAGTGGCCGGTGGCGACGGCTACATTGTGCCCGGTCTGCGCATTGCTGCCGAGGCGTCAGTTGTGGTGCTCTGTTGCGCGGGGCTGATGGTATGGTTCGGCATTCGCCGCGAAGATCATGCCAGTCTGTCTAGGCGCGGAGCATGACAGGGGTTAAAGGCGGGCGTCGGGCAGCGCTTTTCGGAATCAGGCGCGTGGGCTAACGGGGCACTAGTGATGTGGCGCGACATTTACAGATTAACGCTGACCCCTGAACTGTTTCTCGACTCCGACAACCTGCGGGGCCTGATCTGTCAGGCTGGATTTGCATCGGTCGATACGCTGCCTGCGCAGGTCACTGAAACGATCGACACGCTTGCCGAATATCTAGTTCACCGCGCCGGTCGCGACGAAATGGAACTGCGGTCGACGGTCGAAGCCGTTGCTCATCGCGAGAGCCTCAAGTGCGCAGTTCGAAGTCTCTTCGCACACAGCGCGCCGATGGCGTCCGCGCTCGGCCGATGGTTGCAGGGGCTGAGTTGCCCGGGCAATTTCGAAGACGAGATGCAGTTGAAGGCGCTCGCACTGCTTGCCGACGATATCGGTGTTGGCAAGGTGGAGCGATCGAGGACAGATGGCTTCCGCCAGATTGCGCGAAGAGACGGCCTGATGGAGGGGGCCGGGCAACCTCACGAACTCGTGGCGGACTGCAACCTGCATGACGGCGCGTTCCGCTTTCCTGCGCTGCTGTTTGCCCTGAGCCGACGCAGCGACATGTTCACGCCTGAAATCTTGGGGCTCGACTTTGCATTACGCACGATCGGCTTGCTCCCCGTGTGGCGCGTGCTGTCGGGATACATCGACGACGTGTGGGCACGCCTCGATCTCGCCGTGCCGCAAACCGACGCGCTGCCGCCGGGCCATTCGCCAGCCTCCCTGTCGCGCCACATTCTCGATCGCTGCGCTGGTGCTGACCACTATTCGCGGATCAAGGACGGCATGATCTGGGCGATCAATGCGCTTGCATCGGACAAAGCCGAATTCGAGGCCGTCGTGAAGCTCGCCGCCGATCCGGTGCTCGCGATGGCGCGGCTCATTCAGGAGCGTGCAGGAGAGGCTGCCGTCTATCACCACAGCTTCGAACTTGAGGGCAAGCCGCTGAATGCCTGGTTTGCCGAGGCAAAAAGCGATCCGCTGCCGCTCGTCGACGCGCTGGCGAGAAGCCGGCTGGTGCGCCCCGGCGAACCCAACCGGAGCATGTTACTCGGTTCGCTGCTGCAACCCGATGGGCGCATGTTTCGCATCTTCCTGCCGGGAGACATTGAGGTGATCCGTCGGTGGATTCTGGTTCTGCCTGAAGCGAAACTGTCAGTGCCGCCGACGCCGGTATTGACACAGGCGAGCATGACGGCACCGGAACATCGGCGCAAGATCGTGGCCGGGGATGCTTCGCTCGGTGCTGTGCCAGAGGATATCCGTGACGCTTATCACCTGCTGCAAGGTCGGGCGCTTGCGCCCCGGACGCGGGATTTCGCGCTCGCCTATGCCCGCTTCTGGCTGTCCGTCGCACGGCGTTCAATCGACGCATCGAATCGGTCGCTGCCGACGAAATGGCAGCACGGCGCTCTCAGACACTGGCTGCTCGATGCGCATGCGTCGCATGACCAGGCCTTTCAGCGTAGCGAAGAACAATCGATGCCGGGCCGTGAGAAGCTCATCGACGAAACGCTGCAACTCGCGCCGCTGACGCTGATCGACGGCGCGTGGTTGCAAGGCTTTAGCGAAGTGGCGTATGCGTCGAGCGGAGTGGGCGCGCCGCTCTTCAGGATCTATTGGGACGAACTCGGTAACGGCGACTGGTCGATCAACCATCCGAAGATCTATCGGGACCTTCTACTCTCGATGGGGATGGAGCTTGCGCCGACCGGATCGCGCGAGTTTGCGCAGGATCGGCGGATCAGGGGCGAGTCGCTCAGGCTGCCGGTCTTCTGGCTGTGCCTGGGCAAGCTGCCCGCGACACTTCGGCCGGAAATTCTCGGTCTCAATCTGGCAATGGAGCTGTCGGGCGTCGGCGGAAGCTACCGGACGGCGCGCAAGGTTCTGATACATCACGGGTTCTCCCCGCACTTCGTCGACCTGCACAACACAATCGACAACGTCTCGACTGGCCACTCGGCATGGGCCGCCGATGCGGTCGATGCGCACATGGCCGTCGCGACGCAGTTCGTCAATCAGGGCGACGAGTGGGAGCGCATCCGGGTGGGGTACGAGGCGCTTGCGCCGATTACGAAGCGCAGTACCGACCTCGACTTCTTTAAACATCAGAAGCGTCCATGGGGCGCCAGGACAACGCGGGAGTCGTCACATGGCTAAAGCCCATCTGGGATTGTCTGCGTTTTATCACGACAGTGCCGCGGCGTTGATCGTGGATGGGGTTCCTGTCGCGGCCGCGCAGGAAGAGCGTTTCTCGCGCAAGCGTCATGATTCGGCGTTTCCGCGTAACGCCGTGCGCTATTGCCTGAGCGAAGCGGGACTGCAGCTGTCCGATCTCGCGTCAATCACGTATTACGAGGAGTCGGAGGTCAAGTTCCGGCGAATACTGTCGTCGTTCGCCAGTGCGGGGCCGGGCGGATTTTCGGCGTTTTCGCGGGTTTTGCCACAATGGTTCGAATGGAAGCACTCCATTCTGGAGACGGTCGACCGAGAACTCGACCTGCTCGGATTTGGACGTGGGCCGCGCGCGATGGCAATCCCTCATCACCGCTCGCACGCGGCCTCGGCGTTTTTCGCGTCGCCTTTCGACCACGCCGCAGTCGTTTGTATCGACGGAGTAGGGGAGTGGCACACCACGACCATCTGGTGCGGCGATAAAGATCGGCTTGATCTGGTCAATTCGATTTCCTATCCGCATTCGCTGGGCCTGCTCTACTCGGCATTCACGGAGTTCTGTGGCTTCAAGGTCGACTCGGGAGAATACAAGCTGATGGGGCTCGCGCCATACGGCGAACCGCGCTATACGCAGTTGGTCCGCGATCACGTCGTGAGCCTCAAGGACGACGGCTCGTTTTCGTTGAATCTAGACTACTTCGAGTTTCTCCGCGGACAGCGGATGACCGGTCCCGCGTTCGAGCGCCTGTTCGGCGGATCCGCGCGATCGCCAGAAGCACCGCTCACGCAGCGCGAGTGCGACATAGCGGCATCGATACAGGCCGTGACCGACAGCGCGGTACTCGGCCTCGTCAAGGCTGCGAGGGCCATGACGGGTATGTCCAATCTGTGCCTCGCAGGCGGCGTCGCATTGAACTGTGTGTCCAACGGCGGCGTCGCGCGATCGGGGCTGTTCAGCCGCTTGTGGGTACAGCCGGCTGCGGGGGATGCGGGCTGCGCATTGGGCGCGGCGCTGGACACCGCGATAAAACACGATGGCCGAGTGTCGGTTTCCTCCGACGACGCGATGCACGGCACCTACCTCGGGCCGCAATTCTCCGACAACGAGATCGTCGAGTTTCTGCAATCGGAAGGGCATCTGTACGAGCAGCTCGACGAAACCAGGTTGCTCGACACGGTCGCGGTGGCACTTGAAGAGGGGAAAGTCGTCGGGTGGTTCCAGGGGCGCATGGAATTCGGTCCGCGCTCGCTCGGGGCACGTTCGATTCTCGGTGACCCACGCAACGTCGCGATGCAACGGACGATGAACCTGAAGATCAAGTATCGGGAATCGTTCCGTCCGTTTGCACCGTCCGTGCTGAAGGAAGATTCGAGCAGCTATTTCGCGCTGGATAGCGAAAGCCCCTACATGCTGATCGTCGCACCTGTCTCAGAACAGATTCGCGAAAGCGCCGCGCCGCGGCGCTCGCTGGGTTGCATCAACGACGTTCGCTCCGATCTGCCGGCCATCACACACGTCGATTTCTCGGCGCGAGTCCAGACCGTGACGGAGGCGCGCAACGATCGTTATGCCCGGCTGTTGAAGGCGTTTAAGGCGAGAACCGGCTGCTCGGTGGTGGTCAATACTTCGTTCAACGTTCGCGGCGAGCCGATCGTCTGTACGCCGCAGGAAGCGTTCCGCTGCTTCATGCGCACCGAGATCGATATGCTGGTGCTCGGATCGTGCGTGCTGCTGAAATCGCAGCAGACCGCGCCGCTCGAAACCGAAGACTGGCGTGCCGAAATCCCTTTGGACTAAAAAATCAGGACGATATCGCCATGGGTCGAGTCACAGCGTCGCTTATCTATTCGTTTGTTCTTCTTCCGGTCTGGGCGTGGAGGCGACTGACGGGCAGCTCGCGCTTCGGCTGCCGTTTCCATAGGCGACTATCTACCTGGGACGCTCAGGGACGCCGCAGCTTCGGCAAAGACGGTATCTGAGCAGGACCCGGCAGGCGGATCAATTTCCCGATTGCGTGTGAAGTTGTGTGGAGGGTTTCTCGATCCCTGCAGCGGATCGAGTCCTGTTTTGCGTCGTCATGCATTGTCGTTATTCAACATGGCTAGCTTCGAACCCGGCATTACGGTATTCATAAAATAAAGGGGGCAGGCGATATGAGCAGCAGTATCAGCAAACGTAACGGGGCTCACTCATGGGAGCGAACCTTACTTCTGTGTGCCGGCATTGTGACCGGTCTGGCGGCGTATAACGCTTCCGCGATCGCCAGCGAGGATAATACCCAGCAGATCGCTAGGTGCGCCGCGCTTCAGAAGGCGCAGATCAAGAACACGCAGATCGAACTGGCTCAGGCGCTGCCCGCCAACAGCAACCTGAAGAGCGTGGACGGGACGACCGTGACGACCAGCACGCCGGTGTGCCGGGTCGTCGCGACGGTGAGTACCGCACCCGAAAAGCACCTCGGCATCGAAGTGTGGTTACCGCTCGCGGACTGGAATGGTCGACTGCTCGGCACCGGCAAGACTGGCTTCGGCGGCTATATCGACTACAACGAACTGACCGCAGCCGTCACCCGCGGATTCGTCGCAGTCAACAGCGACACGGGCTACAAAGGGAGGGGCTCGGGCGAACCCGGCAAGCTCCTCGCGTGGGCGGAAAACCGGGAAACACTGCGCGACTGGGGGCATCTGTCGGTCCACCTGATGACGGTCATCGCGAAGAAATTCATTCAGGCCTACTACGGACAGGGCGCGCGGTATTCGTATCTCGATACCTGCGGCGGCGTCGAGGCGATGACGGAGGTCGAATATTTTCCGGACGATTACGACGGCGTGGAGGCACGCTCCCCCGGCGTGTACTACAGCCATCTGATGGAGAGTTTTCTGTGGGGCGCGATGTTGCCTGCGCATCAGCCGGACGCGTTGCTCACGCATGATGCACTCGCCTTACTCAATCACGCCGTGCTGCAAAACTGCGGAGGCGCGGCCGCGCTTGAAGACGGTTTCCTGGAACACCCGATGCAATGTCATTTCGATCCTGCGCAACTGCAGTGCAAGACCGGCGATAACCCGGCGAACTGCTTGAGCGCCGTGCAGGTTCATCAGGCGCAGAGGCTGTATTCGCCGCCCCGCAACGTATTGACCGGCGAAGTGCTTTATCCGGGGTTCGCGCGCGGTAGCGAGCTCGGGTGGGGTGCCATTCAAAATCACCTGGCGGCTTATTACGCGCAGCCACTGCTTGCCAGCGCAGTGTTCGACAATGCGGGCTGGGACTGGACGACGTACGATTTCGGCACCGACTCCGCGCTGGTCGACCAGAAGCTCGCGCCGCTCGTGAATGCGACCAACCCGGACATCTTCCGTTTTGCGAGGCGTGGCGGCAAGGTGATCATGACGCAGGGCTGGGCGGACGAGATCAATGCGCCGACGAAGCCGATCGAATATTTCGACGAGATCGTGCGACGCGAGGGCAGCAGATCAAAAGCGCAGCGCTTCTTCCGATTATTTATGGTGCCCGGAATGGGGCATTGCGGCGTCGGCCCTGGCCCCACAACAATTGGCGGGTCTTTGCCACCGACGAAATACACGTGGAACCGCGACGTTGTTAGTGCATTAGAGGCTTGGGTCGAACACGGTAAAGCGCCGCCGTATTTCATCTCGACAAAATATGTCGGCGATAAACCGAATGCCGGCGTGAAGTTCGAACGGCCGGTTTGTGTGTACCCGATGGAGCCACGTTATAACGGTTCAGGCAACCGTAATCTCGCCAGCAGTTTCAGCTGTGTGAGTGAACGATCCCGGCGTGGTTCAAACTGATCTGTCAACCGGCCTTGTCCGCTGTCTTGAAAGTGCCCAGCATGGCCGCTTGCTGTTCCTTCATCGCCCCGACCTGGCCGCGCAATGTGGCTGCATCCTCGCGCGCCTGGCTGGCTTCTTTGCGCGCCTGATCAAGCTCCGACTGCAGCTTGGTCGTGAACTTGACTGCTCCCCGTCCTGAAGGAAGGGGATTCCCACTTCACAGAGTCCAGCCCATGCCTCAAAGAGACACAGGACTTACAGCCTCTGCATGGATTGACACCGCCAGTCCGGCGGCCAAAACATTGCGCTCAGCGTTGATGTCGCGGTCGTGGATGCTGCCGCATTCCGGGCAGGTCCACGACCGCACATTCAATGGCATCTTGGCCACGGTATACCCGCAATCACTGCACCGTTTGCTGGACGGATACTCAAGTACACCAAGGCGGACGTAGGCTAAGTGTCTTTGCCGCGACTTACTGCGCTCGCTCAAAATAGAATCCCTTCTTCGACTTCACCCGTACCGTATTCGGGGAACTATCGCTGGTAAATCCCTGGTATGTAATACCAGCGCATAACCATTTGAAGGAGACGTCCATATTAGGAGAGTGGAAGGAACAAGAACGCGGAAAGATCGGCGAAGCCATAAGTAGCGCTCAACGTGTCGCTTACTCAAAGATGCAGACGGCACAAAAGCATGCTATTGACGCTCGGATATTTCGGAATGGGATACCCGGTGACTTAACTTACCAACAGCACGCGAAGATCCGACAGAAATCGATTGTTGTGCCTAATGGGCAGATCATCGCTTAATTGACGATGTTTTTCTGGAAACGTTTATTCTCTGCCGAATATGAAAAATTGTTGTGGCGTCCTTCAATTAAACGCGTTTTCCCCAGTAAAATTCTGAGAAGGTCAAACGTTGCGGCTCATCTGGAACGAATCTACCAGACGCGCAACCGCATCGCGCATCATGAGCCTGTGTATGGTTATCGGTTACGCGATGTGCTTGGCGCAATAGATTTTGTCTTGAGCCAGTTGTGGGCTCATGAAGATTGCTCTGCCAGGCCACTTGAGCGGTTATTGCAGATGGAGCGGAAAACACTGGGAGAACAGGCGGAAATACTCCAGACAAGCATTGTGACACTTCCGGGCCGTCATAAATTATTATCAAGCTGGATAGCGGGCGCGAATACCTATTCTGGATAGACATTGTCTCGATCATAAGCACTGACATCCAAACCAGACTCCCAAAAGCACGCCCATGGTGCAATGCACGATGGGCGTGCGTTCCACCGTGGCGCGATGCCCCATAAGCGTCGGTTTTCTCAATCCGGCAAGTGCGAGATACGGGTTGAAAGCCTCTCGCGATAGTTGTCCGACGGCACCCGTTGCCGGCGCTTGGAAGCCCTGCCAAGCCGCGTCGATATTGGCGGATAGAACTAAAGCCAGATAAAAATCCGCGCTTCCAGGCAGATTCAAACCGGCTGATGGCATAGCAA
>Ga0302315_10003851_pt1 | contig 13351 bp, 11 predicted proteins | sample III_Palsa_N3_1_FD_200532 | JGI IMG/M metagenome (GOLD analysis project Ga0302315, IMG submission 200532) | Peat permafrost microbial communities from Stordalen Mire near Abisko, Sweden - III_Palsa_N3_1 | ecosystem: Environmental > Terrestrial > Soil > Palsa > Peat permafrost | place: Sweden... | reverse complement strand
CGTCGCCCTGAAAACGGCCGCACAAAAAAAGCGCCGGGCATCGGAGCCCGGCGCTTTTTATTTCAGGCAAAGAATCGACTGAGCCCTGGGCAGAATGATCAGCGCAGGATCGATGCCGGGTCCTGCTTAGCCTTCAGTGCGCTGCAAAGCTGGATCGATTCGCTGGTCTGCGCCAGACCACGATCGATACCGGCAGCATCTTTCAGGCGCGGCCTGAAGAAGGCCTGCAGGCGATCTACCTCGGCGGTCGAACAGCCGCCGCCGGCGGCAAACCGTGGCAGGGCACCACCTGCGAAGCTGCCCGTGCGCGCCAGAATCTGCGTGTAGTGCGCGGTAAACCAGGACCACAGCGCGTCGCGCTGTGCCTGCGTATCGCGACCACCGCGAACCAGTGACGCCATCTCGCCAATCTTGACCGGCTTGCTGAGCGCAAAGTCGCGGACTTCGTTGGTGAGCGCGGGATCTTCCACACTGGCCAGGCCGGCAAGCATGCTGTTGCGCAACGCCGCGTCGCTGGTCTGCGGCAACTCGGCGATCAGTGCATCGACCACCGGCTTGCCTTTCTCCTGCACCGCGACACCCAATGCATCACCGAGCAGATCGGGATCCGCGGCGGAAAGATTCAGACGTCCATTCGGCTGGCGCGTCAGCGCCGCCTCGCCCTGCTTGAGCAGCTCGGCACGCACTTCGGGCAGCTTGTACTGCAGACCCAGCGCAGCGGCAAGCTGACTACGCAGCAGCGCGTCGTCGCCGGACTCGCCGTCCTTGCGCTGGTAACCAAGCTGCTGCAGGCGCGGCAGGTAGGCGTCCTTTAGCCACGCGGCAATTCGGCTGCGCTGCGCGTCGGTGCTGGCCTCGTTGCGATAGATCCACTCCACCTGCTCAAGCGGCGCTGTTGCAACCACCAGAATCTTCGAGGACGTCAGCGGCTTGAGCGCAGCGAGCGCGTCCCCGGCATCGATATCGCCGTGCTGAAAGCTGGCATCGACCGCATCGGCATACGCGAGTTGCTCGGCGTCACTGAGCTGGGCTTCATGCGCGGTCAGATCGGCAAACTGCTGCTTGCCCAGACTAAAGCGGTAGTAACCGCTGGCGTTGGCATTGGGCATGATCCAGGTTGGCTGGCTCGCGCCGGCCAACACCATTGAACCGCCAGCTTTGTCGAGCAACTGGCAGCTCACCTTGCTTCCATCGGCCGTGCCATAACGTACACACACGGGCACGCCCCACACGCGCGCACTGTCGCCGGTACTGCCGACCGGCAGGAAGCGGCTCTGGCTCAGCTTTAGCACGGTCTGGCCGCCCTTCTGCTGCAGCGACGTCTGTACATACGGCACGCCGGACTGGTCGAGGAAGCTGTTGAAGGCCTGCTTGAAATCGTTGCCCTTGCCGGCGGCCGTGGCGATCGAGGACACCAGATCGTCCGCCACCGCGTTGCCGAACTTGTGCTTCTGGATATACGCCTGCATGCCCTTCTGGAAGGTCTTTTCACCGACGTAGTTTTCGAACATGCCGATGACGCTGGCGCCCTTCTGATAGGTGATGCCGTCGAAAGCGGTTTCGATATCGCCGTTGCCGGTGATCGGCTGGCGGATCTTGCGCGCGCTGACCAGGCTGTCGTTGCTCATCGCGCCCTGCGCGCCGGTGACGCGATCGAGGTCGGCGCGGTATTCGGGATGCACCTGCTCGGTCACCTTCTGCTGCATCCAGGTGGCAAACGCTTCGTTGAGCCAGATGTCGTTCCACCACTCCAGCGTTACCGTATCGCCGGTCCACTGATGGGCAAGCTCATGCGCGGTGACGTTGAACGAGCCGCGCACGTTGCGCGCTGGCGAATCTTTGTCGAGCAGCAGCAGCCAGTCGCGGAAGGTCACCAGGCCGGCGTTCTCCATCGCGCCAGCGGAAAAGTCCGGTGCGGCGAGCACGTCGAGTTTGTCCCACGGGTAGCCGAAGCCGTAATAGTTTTCCAGCGCGTGGATGATGCTCGGCGTTTCGCCCAGCACGTGCTGCATGCGGTGTGCCTCGCCATCGGAGGCGATGCCACGCAGCGGCAGCGGCGTGGTGCGATAGGCATCGGGCGAAATATTCGGCGCGGTGGCGATGCTCCACGGACCCACGCCGAAGGCGACCAGGTAGGTCGGCAGCGGCAGCGTCGGCGCGAAGTTCAGCGTCTTCCAGCCGGCGTCGGCCTTGGTTTCCTTCACCTGCTGGGTGTTGGCGACCGCGGTGTCCTTGTCGGGAATCGTGAGGCTGATGGTGAACGGCGTCTTGAAGCCCGGCTCGTCAAAACTCGGGAAGGCGAAGCGCGCGCTGATCGGCTCCATCTGCGTCATCGCATACGGCTGGCCCTTGGCCGATACCTTGTACAAGCCCTGCAGCTGCGCGTTGAGCGGCGCGGTGTATTCGAACGCCAGCGTCAGCGTCTGCGGCTTCAGCGTGCCGCCAAAATCTATGCGCACCACGCCAGCTTTCGCATCGGCCACGGTGTAGGTGCCGGCGTGCGTGGTGCCCGCAGCGTCCGTTATGGTGACCTTGGATACCTTCAACTCGGCGCCGTCCAGCCACAGGTGATCGGAGGCTTTGGAGAGCTTGACGGTGATTTTTGTGGTGCCGGAAAAATCCTCCTGCGCCGGATCCACCTTGAACGACAGCGCATACGACTGCGGCACCGCCCACTGCGGCAGCCGGCCTTGCGGCACCTGATCGGTGGTCGCCGCGAAAGCGGCGCCGCAACAGGCGGCCAGTGCAGTCAACAAGAGAGGACGGACGATACGACGCATGGAGATACCCGCTGATCAAGAGTGAACTCCCAACCTAGCCCCGAGCATGACCTTTGACCCAGTGCCAGAAGGCATACCTGGCAGGCATTGATCCCTTGCATTCGACGCCATGACGCACAACACGCCGAACCATGGCGCCAGCAGGTGCTGGCGCCCAAAGCGCGAGAATCAGGCGCGCGTGGACATTGTTCAAACCGATGGCTTAACGCACAATCTATAGATACCAACTATCACTCGCACCCGACATGAACCTGCGTGACCTGCATTACCTGGTGGCCTTGGCCGAGCATCGGCACTTTGGCCGCGCTGCCGAGGCCAGCTTTGTCAGCCAGCCGACACTGTCCACGCAGATCAAGAAGCTCGAAGACGAACTCGGCGTTACCCTCGTCGAGCGCACGCCGCGCAAGGTGCTGCTCACCGAAACCGGCCGCGAGATCGCCCGCCGCGCACGTCTGGTGCTGGCCGAGATCGACGAGATCAAGGCTACCGCACAGCGCACCCGCGATCCTGAAGCAGGCACGCTGCGGCTGGGCATTTTCCCCACGCTCGGGCCTTACCTGCTGCCCCATGTGATTCCACTGCTGCGCGACCGCTTCCCCCGACTGGAGCTGCTGCTGACCGAAGGCAAGACCGAAAACATTATCCACATGCTGCGCGACGGCTCGCTCGATGCCGGCATCCTGGCGCTGCCACTGCACGAGGATTCATTGCACACCGAGTTTCTGTTCGAGGAACCTTTCGTGCTGGCCGTACCGAACAATCATCCTCTGGTGAAAAAGAAGGGCCGGCTCAAGCTGTCCGATCTTGCCGCCGAACGGCTGCTGCTGCTGGAAGACGGCCACTGCCTGCGTGATCAGGCGCTGGAGGTTTGCCAGCTCGCCGGCGCCGGCGAAAAAACCGGCTTCCGCGCCACCAGCCTGGAAACGCTGCGGCAGATGGTCGCCGCCAACGTCGGCATCACCCTGCTGCCGACCTTGGCCACCAAGCCGCCGATGGCGCGCACCGACAACGTGCACCTGATCGAATTTGCCGGCCACCCGCCGAGCCGCCGCATCGCCATGGTCTGGCGCAAAAGCGCGTCGATGACGACCTTTCTTCAGCGGCTCGCCAAGGTTTTTCACGATTTGCCCGCCGAACTTTTCGTGCCCGGCATCGAAACGGCGCGACAGGCGAAGCTGGCCAAGGTCTGACCCGCAGTAATAATCGCCATGCTGGATAAAAATGCATTGCCGGTTCGCAATGCATGCAGACAGCGACCATGGCTCGCCGCGGCTTTGACAAGCAAGAAAGTGGAAAGACCTTTTCGCTAAACCCGCCACAACATTTCGCATCCACGCCCTTCAAGGTCAGAGCACCATGCGCCGCTTACTGATCGCCCTGCTCGTGCTGCTGATCGGCTGGGGTGCGCTATCGCACTGGCGCCATCGTGCGGTTACGCAGCCACCGGGCGTATTGGCGCCGGATGCGCCGCAGCAGGATGATCTCGGCGCGGACGCACCGGTGCTGCTGCAAGGAAACACCACGCTCACCACACGCGCGCATTTCGTCGTGACCGCGCGCGTGCTGTCGCGCGCCGATTATTCGTGGGGTGCCGACGCCAAGCTGATTCCCGAAGACCTCGCCCTCGGCTGGGGCCGCATGTCCGACAGCGCCGTGCTGGCCAGCATAAAGATCAGCCAGTCCGACCGCTTCTATTACTGGCACGTCGAACAGTTTCTCATTCCGCGCCGCGAAATCGAAACCTCCAGCGCCAACATGCACATGATCCCCGCCGACGCGGGCGTCAAACGCGAACTCGAACAAGTGCGCCCCGGCGAGGTGGTGCACTTCGAAGGCTTCCTCGTCGACGCCAGCCGCGCGGATGGATGGCACTGGAAAACGTCGATGACGCGCGACGATGTGGGTGCGGGCGCATGCGAGCTGGTTTATGTGGAAAATATAAGCATCGTCACGCGCTAATTTCCACGGATACTGCTAAACAGTGATTTTGAAACCGCATATGGGGCTAAAAATGACTGCGTTTGGCCAGTGGGAATATTCGTGTGACCACGAGGCAACCGTAAAGGCCTACTTGGCAACCGAATTTGGAGGCGCTGAGTCGTGCAAGTGCAATGGTTGCCGAAATTTTATCGCCGTGCGCGACAAAGTCTTACCCGATGAATTTCTAGCTCTACTGCACCCCCTCGGAATTGAACATGCAAAAGACGGCGAAGTTTATCATTTGGCCCAAACCGCCCCAGGCGAACATTTGTATGGTGGGTGGTTTCACTTTGCCGGGCAGTTAGACAAAACGGGGGATTTCCCAGCAGTCGAAATCACCGATGATTTCAAAGTCTGGATGTGCAGCACGAGCGCACCGCCTATTGATGCACTGAAAAATACTCCCAGAGTTCAGTTGGAATTTCAAATCGGTAAAGTCCCCTGGATTCTGAATGAGCCTGAGCTTCTCTAATACCCGGCTAGCCACAAATTCTCGATACGTATTTCAATAACGCATCAAGCTATGCAGCAATGAAGCAGAAGGCCAACGGCTTCGGCCGTTGAGCGCGTCGAGCTCAATCAACACGCTAGAGCCCGCCACGTCGCCACCGAGCTTTTCAACCAGCGCGCGTGCGGCAGCCAGCGTGCCGCCGGTGGCCAGCACGTCATCGACAATCAATACGCGCTGACCGGGCTTGATCGCATCGGCGCGTGCCTCCAGCCTGTCACTGCCGTATTCCAGCTGGTAATCCACGCTGACCACGGGAGGCGGCAGTTTGCCGGGTTTGCGCAGCGGCACGAAGCCCGCGCCCAGCCGCTGCGCCAGGGCGGCACCAAAGATGAAACCGCGCGCCTCGATGCCGCACACCACGCTGATATGCGCATCGCGCCACGGCTCGCCCAGCGCGTCGATGCAGCGCGCAAATGCCGCGGCATCCGCGAGCAGTGGCGTGACGTCGCGAAACGTCACGCCGGGCTGGGGGAAATCGGCGACGGCGCGGATCAGTGGAGAAAAATCATCCATGCCGGCATTTTCCTGGATGGCGAAATCGCGCCATTACGCCGGCACGGCGAACGGGTCATCGCGTTCGTCGTCTTGCTCATTGATGGCTGCCCGCGCTTCGGCAAGCTGCGCTTCGACTGCATGCACGATGGCGCTGGCGGCCGAAAGACTCGACTCAGGCACCATCACGGCAATGAAATCCATCGCCGGCAGCTGGCCTACCGCGCCGGTAAGGTATTCGCCGGCGATAAAGGCCGGAATGGCCTCGGCCTCCAGCGCATCCTTCACCAGATGGGCATCGAAAAGGTTGGCGGCGCGGTAGATGGTTTGCATGCCCTGCACGCTAACCCTGGTGCCGTCGCTCGGCAAGCGCCGCGGCGATTCGGCCCCGCGGATCGCGTCATCCCCGGCTGTTTCCGCGCCCCATCTGCAGTGACAGGGTAAACTGGGGCGTTCCCGCTACCGCCCACGAGCTTTGCACGATGTCGATCGACAACCTTACTGCCGAACCCGCCGCCAGTTCCGCTACCAGCGCGTCGCCAGTGATGCAGCAAAACTTCATTCGACAGATCGTGCGCGACGACCTCGCGTCCGCCAAGCATCGGGCGATACACACGCGTTTTCCGCCGGAGCCCAACGGCTATCTGCACATCGGTCACGCCAAGGCGATCTGCCTGAACTTCGGCATCGCCGGCGAGTTCAGCGGCTGGTGCAACCTGCGCCTGGACGACACCAACCCGGGCAAGGAAGACCCCGAATTCGTCGAAGGCATCAAGGACGACGTGCGCTGGCTTGGCTTCGAATGGCACGACCTGCGCCACGCGTCGGATTATTTCGAAGTGATGTATCGCGCGGCGCTGAAGCTGGTCGAAGACGGCGATGCCTATGTCGATGATCTCAACGCCGAAGAAATGCGCGAGTATCGCGGCACGCTCACCACCGCCGGCCGCAACTCGCCACATCGCGCACGCAGCGTCGAGGAAAATCTCGATCTTTTCCGCCGCATGCGCGCGGGTGAATTCGCCGACGGCAGCAAGACGCTGCGGGCGAAGATCGACATGAGCTCGGGCAACATGAACATGCGCGACCCGGCGATTTATCGCATCCGCAAGGTGACTCATCAGAACACCGGCGATGCGTGGCCGATCTATCCGATGTACGACTATGCGCACTGTCTTTCCGATGCGCTGGAAGGCATCACGCATTCGCTGTGCACGCTGGAGTTCGAGGATCACCGGCCGCTGTACGACTGGTTCGTCGATCATGTCGATCTGCCCAATCATCCCGAGCTGTGGCAGTCGCTGCGGGATGCCGGCGTGCGCACGCACCCGGCCAAGCCGCGGCAGATCGAGTTCTCGCGCCTCAACCTCAGCTACTGCGTCACCAGCAAGCGCAAGCTGGCCCAGCTCGTCGCCGAAAATTTTGTCGACGGCTGGGACGACCCCCGCATGAACACGCTGCGCGGCCTGCGTCGGCGCGGCTTTACGCCGGCGGGCCTGCGGCTTTTTATCGAGCGCGTCGGCGTGAGCAAGCAAAACAGCGTGATCGACTACGCCATTGTGGAAAACTGCGTCCGTGAGGATCTCGACGTCACCGCCGCACGCCGCATGGCCGTGCTCGATCCGCTCAAGCTGGTGATCACTAACCTGCCGGCGGACCACGAGGAAACGCTGCAGTTCGCCAATCATCCGAAAGACGAAAGCTTCGGTCAGCGCGAGGTGCGCTTTGCGCCGCAGCTGTGGATCGAGCGCGACGATTTTGCCGAAATTCCGCCGAAGGGTTTTCATCGGCTCAAGCCGGAAGGCGAAGTGCGTTTGCGCGGCGTCGGCATCATCAAGTGCGAGCAGATGATCAAGGACGCCGATGGCAACGTGATCGAGCTGCGTTGCACGCTCGATCCGGAAACGCGCCACGGCATGGCCGGCGCCGATCGCAAAGTGAAGGGCACTATCCACTGGGTCAGCGCCAAGCATGCGGTCGCCACCGAAGTGCGCGTCTACGACCGCCAGTTCAACGTCGCCGCGCCCGAAAGCGAGGAAGACGGCAAGACCTGGCTCGAGCACATCAACCCGAAGGCCAAGCGCGTGGTGCGCGCGTGGCTGGAACCGGCGGCGGGGAACGTGGCGCCGGAACAGCGCTTCCAGTTCGAGCGACTCGGCTACTTCGTCGCCGACCGCATCGACCATCAGCCCGCCAAACCGGTATTTAACCGCACGGTCACCTTGCGTGACACCTGGGCGAGGCAAGCTGGCCAGTAGACGGAGGGCGCGCGATGCTGCCATTGCAGATCCATCTGACCTTGCCGCCTTGGATGGGCGACATCGCCGACCTCGGTCGGCCCTATCTTGGTGACGAAGATCGCGTCGGGCTGGCCATCGAACTGTCGCGGCGCAACGTGGCCGAGCAAAGCGGTGGCCCGTTCGGGGCGGCCGTTTTCGATGCGGTGAATGGACGACTGATTGCCATCGGCGTCAACCGCGTGGTACCGCAAAGCTGCTCGGTCGCCCACGCGGAAATCATGGCGCTGATGGTGGCGCAGCAGCGCTTGAGCCAGCACCGCCTGAACCAGAACGGCGGCCGCTATGTGCTGGCCACCAGCGCGCAACCGTGCTGCCAGTGCTACGGCGCCACGGTATGGGCCGGCATCGACGAACTGCTGATCGGCGCCCGCGCCGACGACGTCGAGGAGCTCACCGAATTCGACGAAGGCCCGCTCCCGAATGATTGGATCGGCGAACTGGAGCGTCGCGGTATCGCCGTACGCCGCGACATCCTGCGTGAACAGGCCCGCGCGGTGCTTGCCGACTACGGCGCCAGCGGTACGCCATATTGAATCGCCTGCGCGCCTCGCTGCCGCTGATCCTGCTGATACTGGCGGGTATCGTACTTTTTGCGTCGGGTGCGCTCGATCGGTTCACGCCGCAGCGACTGGTCGCCCACCAGGTTCAGATCCATGCCCACATCGCGGCACATCCGTGGCTGAGCCGGCTGGTTTTTGTCGGCCTGCTGACGCTGACCACCTGCACCGGCATTCCCGGCACCATCATCGTGATCCTCGCCGGCGGTTTCGCCTTCGGCATCGTCGAGGGCACGCTCTGTTCGTCGATCGCGCTGACGCTGGGCTCACTGGTTCTGTTCCTCGCCAGCCGCTACGCCTTTGGCAGCGGCAGCCGGCAGCCGCCAGTGATCGTGGCCAAACTGCGCCACGGGTTTGAACGGCATCCGGTGAGTTACACGCTGTTCCTGCGCTTTCTGCCGATCCTGCCGTTCGGCCCTGTCACCGTCGGGCTCGCCTGGCTGTGCTGCCCACTGTGGCTGTTTATCGGCGCGACCTGGCTGGGTGGCACCATCACGCTGATTTTCGAAACCTCGATCGGTGCCGGCATAGGCACGGTGCTCAGCCAGAGCTCCAGCTTCAGCATGGCTCTTTTCATGCACCGCGAAGTGCTGCTGCCGTTGGGCGCGCTTGCGCTGTTGGCGTTGCTGCCACTGTTGATCGAGCGGCTCACGCGACGATATCGGAAGACCGACAGCTCCGCAGAATAGACCGGTGCGGCCCGAGTGCAACGTCACCATGTCGCTGGCCAGTTCAGCGCCGAGGCCACTTAAGACTATTTCGCATTGACACGATGAGCGGCGGCGGGCTAATAAAAGTCGAAAGAGAATGACGACGTTTGCCGGCTTTCAGCGGGCGCTGATAGAACGGCGGCATGGACATGGTGCAAGACCCGTTCAATTCACGGAGGGTGACCGGCATGCTTAAGGGGATCAGGATACCGTGGCGGCAGCAATTGCTCGTTGCAGTAGTCTTTTGTGGCTCGTACCTGCTGGTGCGCCATCTTTCGTTTGTCTATTTCGCCCACTGGATGCCCCAGGCAGGAATCTGGCTCGGCGGCGTGCTGCTGCTGCCGCGCCGTTTATGGGCCGCCCTGCTGACGGCCAATGTCATGGCACTGATTCCAGGCGCCTATGCCTGTTTTGACCAATATGGCTGGGGCGGATCATTGATACATCTCATTCCGATATCGGCGTTTGCGATTGCCGTTGCATGGCCGCTACGTGAGCATCTGCCTGGCACCGTATCCGGCAAGTGGGTACTCGAATCGGTCACGGCGAAGCAAATGGTGGCGTTGCTGGGCTGCATATTCGTGTTTGCTTTGCTGACAGCCGCAGACGGCACATGGCAATACGCGTTGACGTTTCTGCCGGGGCAGAACGGCCCCGCCCTGATCCGGCTATGGGCACCGCGCTATGTGTTGGGAAACTATCTCGGCTGCCTGACCGTCGTGCCGCTGGCGCTGGCTGTTCACGAAGCCGTTCGCCGGGCGGACTCCTGGCGCAGTCTGGTACGGGAGATGGGGCGCAGCCGTCTGTTGCTCGAGGGCGTTGTCTTGGGTTTGTCCTGTGTTGGAGTGTTGACGGCTATGGGCGCGGGCGTGGCAGGCGACACCTGGCGTCAGGGTGCTCGCATGGCCCTGTATTTGCCGGTGGCGTGGATGGCCGTGCGCTATGGCTGGCAAGGCGCCGCCGTCGGTGGTACCGCAGCAAGCATAGGCATTATGTTGAGCATGCCTGCACAGTTCGATCCCGGGATCATCAACGCTCAAAACTTCATGGCGATTTTTCTCTCGGTGTTGCTGCCTCTGGGTGCGAAGATCAACGCGCTCAATGAGCAGGAACAAAAATTGGCGACCGACCATACGCAAGTCCGGTTGGCGGCACAGCGCGAGATCCACCAGGGCGAGTTGCGCTTGCGCCGCGGCATGGAAATGCAGGGACATGCCCACGAGTACATGCAGGAGGGCTATGACCGCCTGCTGGAACGCGTTCGCGACGTGCTGCCCGAAAAGGAACTGCACTACTTTCGCACGCTGCTGGTGCTGGTCCGGCGCTTTACGTCCTCGGTGCAGGAAAGTTTTGTTCCCGCGCCTTGGAAGTGGCCACACCTGGGCTTGCTGACGGCCCTTCGGGCCGGCGCAATCGCCGACGCCATGGAAGAATATGGCGTCACCTTCGATGACCACGTATCGGAGCGAGTTGCGTTGCTGACGCCAGGGGCGCAGTGGACGCTTTACCGGCTGGCTTGCGAGGCGATGGCTTATACGCTGATGCAATCACCCGCAACGCCGCGCATCCATCTTTATGTGAGAGTGGCCATGGTGGGGCCCATGCGGGATATACCCTGGGCCGTGCTAGCCGTGGTCAGCGAACCCGAGCCGGCTACCGCGCAGCCGCTGCTGATTGCGTTACCCCAAAGCAGCCATCTGCTTTTATCCCGACTCGGCGCCATGGGCCTGGACCTTGCCGGCATGCGGGATCGCGCCAGCCTTTACCAGGGCAGGTTGCGCTCAAACAGGCGACGGCAACGCATTAGCGTTTCTTTGCTGGATGCGCCAGACGTCAAGCGCGACGCCGCACACGCCGGACATAAAAACCGGCGCGCGGCCTGCCCTGCATAAGACAAAGACATGAAAAGACACCGCGCGCCTTCGCGGCAGCGGGATAGAATTCTTCGATACCTAAACGGCTACATGTGAATTACCCAACTGAGGTGACACCATGATTCGACACAGTGCACGGCGTGCATCATTGTTGCTTGGACTGATCGCCGGGATCGTGGCGCTTCCCGCCATGGCACAGGCGCAGGCCGGAGCAAGCCAGCCACAACCGACTCTGGGCCAGTCATGGCCGCGGATGGCTGATGTCAGTGCAGCTCCCGGCTGGCACGTCTACGTGTTTGTGCAGGACAAGGTCAAATACATCCAGATCAATGATCTGGTCGGCAACGTGCGTGCGGCGGTGGCAACGGCGAATGGCTACTTTCTCGTGCTCCCGCTCGGCGCCGATGCGCGACGCGTATCTACCCCGACGCAGCCACTGGCGGCGGCGCTTAGCAGCACAGCGCCGGCCATCAACGTCTACCAGGACAACGAGGTGCAGCTGGCAGCTCGCTATCAGAGCGATGGCAGTATCGTATGGACGGCCATGGCCAAGACCACGCCAAAGCCGATGACAACACATGCGGCGCCTCCTGCCACGCCTCTGGACTGTCCTCCATGCGGCGCCAGCGGGCATTAGTAATAGCTGCCTTTAAGGTCGGCAATTTCTCACGTTCGCATCGACATACATACGGTGGACTGTGCCGGTGCTCGTCGGCCCGGCATAGCCCACTGCGGCTCCAGCCCGCGTATTCCGCGATGCGATGCCTGCTTCGCCAAACCCACTTACCTAAAGCTCTCCATTTTCCCACTCGATCAACCGTGCCCGACACAACCGTGCAGGAGATAGATCGGGGGCTCAATTCGCCCTTACGGCGAAGAAACCACACGAAATGGTATCGTAGGGTGGACGCTGCGCTGAGATGCAGTTCAGTCTTTATGACGCGGCAAAAACGACAAAATCAGCACAGTGGCTGGCTGTGTGGCTAGTGCTGAGATTTGTTGCGACGTATTAAGACGTTGATGTGGTGGGTCGTCCGGGATTCGAACCCGGGACCAATAGATTAAAAGTCTACTGCTCTACCAACTGAGCTAACGACCCGACTAGCGAAAGCCAGCCCGTAATTTTACGGCCTGGGGCGCGTTGGCACAAGCAGACAGACGGTCACACGTAGCGCGTGGGATCGGGCAGGCCGGCGTCCCGAAAGCCCTGCGCGCGCAGCCGGCACGCGTCGCAGTGACCGCAGGCACGACCTTCGCTGTCCGCGTTGTAGCAGCTGACGGTTGCGGAAAAATCGATGCCGAGGCGCTGACCTTCGCGCGCGATATCGGCCTTGCCCATGCGCATCAGCGGCGCGTGGATGCGGATACCCGCACCTTCGACGCCGGCCTTGGTCGCCACATTGGCCAGCGTTTCGAAGGCTTCGATAAAAGCGGGACGACAGTCCGGATAGCCGGAATAATCCACCGCGTTGACGCCGCACCAGATGTCGCTTGAGCCGAGCACCTCGGCCCAACCCAGCGCGATCGACAGCATGATGGTGTTACGCGCCGGCACATACGTTACGGGGATATCGGTGTTATCCACGGTGTCCAACGGCACGTCGATATCGGCTGTCAGCGCGGAGCCACCGATGCTGCGCAAATCCACCGTTACCGTTTTGTGTTCCACCGCGCCAAGCATGCTCGACACGCGCGCGGAGGCGGCGAGCTCGGAGCTGTGACGCTGCCCGTAGGCCACACTGAGGGCGTGCACCTGATAGCCCTGCTCGCGCGCCAGCGCGATGGTGACCGCCGAGTCCATACCACCGGAGACCAGCACGACGGCGCGAGGTAAAGATTTTTCTGACATGAGATGTTCCACACGAAGTTGACCGGTCACCGGCCATAAACGCCACCGGCAGCACAGGCCGGCGCGGGGTTTCCTTTCGCTTGCGGCAACATGGCCACAGCGCGGATTTTCTTGAAGCGTGCGGCCACGGATGGCCGCTTGTCGATCGTCTCGCTCATGAGCGATGCACAGTCATTTGCCAGCCGCGTCGTCCCATAGCAGCTTGTGCAGCTGCAGCTGGAACCGCACCGGCAGCTTGTCTTCGATGATCCACTCGGCCAGCTCGCGCGGCTCCACTGCACCGTGCACGGGCGAAAAT
>Ga0302315_10003850_pt1 | contig 13352 bp, 12 predicted proteins | sample III_Palsa_N3_1_FD_200532 | JGI IMG/M metagenome (GOLD analysis project Ga0302315, IMG submission 200532) | Peat permafrost microbial communities from Stordalen Mire near Abisko, Sweden - III_Palsa_N3_1 | ecosystem: Environmental > Terrestrial > Soil > Palsa > Peat permafrost | place: Sweden... | reverse complement strand
TATATCAATGGTGACGACGTTTACGACTCCTTACATGATTCGTCATTCGCGAAGAGTCGGAAATTGGGCAGAGGCCCCCAAAAAAATTGCATGAACAAATAAGCCATGTCAGGAACTTGGCATGACTCGGTGTGACCCAGAGTGAATTGTCGCCTTGTCTTTTAGGGTAGGGTTAGCCACAATTTCTGAAAGTTATGGCCAAAGTTACCCTTCAATCGATTCATAAAAGTTTCGGACCAGTCATCATCATTCCCGAACTCAATCTGGAGATTGAGTCGGGCGAATTTGTTGCGCTAGTTGGTCCTTCGGGATGCGGCAAGAGCACCTTACTCCGAATGGTTGCGGGACTGGAAGATCCCACGCGGGGGACGATTCGAATCGGTGATCGCTCCGTGAACAATGTCAGTCCCAAAGAGCGTGGCGTCGCGATGGTTTTTCAAAACTATGCGCTCTATCCCCACATGACGGTGCGAGAGAATCTCGGCTTTGCATTGAAGATGTCCAAAACGGATTCGAAAGAAGCCGCACGTCGAATTCAAGAGGCGTCAGAAATTCTAGGACTGCAGGAATTGCTCGAGCGACGCCCTTCGCAACTTTCAGGGGGTCAGAAGCAACGAGTCGCTATGGGTAGAGCCATGGTTCGTCAGCCCCAGGTTCTTCTCTTCGACGAGCCTCTTTCGAATCTCGACGCTCAACTGAGAATCAAAGTGCGCTCCGAAATCGCACTCCTTCATAAGCGCGTGAAGTCGACCGTGATCTACGTCACTCATGATCAAGTCGAGGCCATGACCTTAGCGGATCGAATCGCAATTTTAAATAAAGGCAATCTCGAGCAGTACGGCACTCCGATGGATGTTTATCACCATCCCAAAACTCAGTTTGTCGCCTCGTTCATCGGAACGCCTCCTATGAACTTTCTTCCTGCAGTTAGCATCAAAGTGAACAGTCCTTCTGCTGCGTCGGTAGCTGGCTTTCGCCCTGAAGTGACTCGGGTTCAATCTCTTGCTTCCAAAGCGCAAGGGGGCGCACCCCTTGTACAGCTTGGGCAAGGGCGCGTGAGCTTAGTTGAGCCTCTCGGTAGTACGACCCATGTTCACGTTCGCGTGGGTGAGAGTATGGTTGTCGCGGAAATTCGATCTGACACGATACCGACTTGGGATCAAGAAGTGAGTGTTTGGCTCGATCCGAAAGAACTTTTCTATTTCAACTCCCAAGGGGCTCGGATTTGAGCTCTTCTCGCTCTATTAAAAATACCGCGCTGGCGTGGACCCTGTTGTTACCGACTCTGGTAATTTTAGGTCTCTTTGTATTCTATCCCGCTGTCGACTCTTTTTATTTGAGCCTTCATGAGGTCGATGCTTTCTCGATGAAGAAAGTTTTTATCGGGCTCGATAATTACAAGATGCTTTTGATTTCGCCTGAGTATTGGCAAAGTCTGCAGAACTCTGTGATGTTTACGATCATGACCGTGGTTCCTTCGGTCGTTTTAAGTCTCGCAGCTGCGGTCGCGCTCGACGCCAATCCTTATTTCAGAAATCTTCTTCGAACCATCTTTCTTATGCCCGTCGCAGTCTCTTCAGCGATGGCTGCCATGCTTTGGATTTTTTTCTACAACCCAAGCTCCGGATATTTAAATTACCTTCTTGAGCTTATCCATATCAACGGCCCCAACTGGTTGGGAGACGGCAAGTGGGCTCTCCCTGCTGTGGCCATTACGACAGTTTGGAAAGACATCGGCTTCAACGTGATTTTCTTTTTGGCGGGGCTCGCTTCCATTCCAAACGACGTTCGTGAAGCGGCAGCAATTGATGGTGCAAACGCCTGGCAGAGATTTTGGTTTGTTGTTCTTCCGATGCTGGCGCCAACAGTCTTGTTTGTTGCAGTTGTCTCGGTCATTAACTCGTTCCAAAGTTTCGGCCAAATCCACATCCTCACTCAAGGTGGTCCCGCTGGATCGACGAACGTGATGGTCTACAATCTTTATCGCGACGCCTTCCAGAACTTCCAGACTGGATCGGCTTCAGCGCAAGCGGTGATCTTATTTGTTGTTATGCTTATCGCGACGTTGATTCAGTTCTCCGTGGCCAAACGGCAGATCAGGAGCTGAGGCGTGGCGATTCAAAGTACTGAAAAACGGAATCGATTGATTGCGACAGCGGTTCTCTTTATTCCAGCGATCGTCCATATTTTTCCGATCATTTATGTTCTGTCTCTTTCTTTCAAAAATAAGACCGAAGTCTTCAAGTATCCGCCTCGTCTTATTCCTGATCATTTAGCGTTAACCAACTACGCGTCAGCTTTTGGGATGGCGCCTCTTGGAAGGTTCTTGTTCAACTCTTTGCTCGTATCCACGGCAATGACTTTTCTCCAGGTGTTCACGGCGATCCTAGCGGCCTACGCCTTAGCGCGCATTGAGTTTCGCGGAAAGAAACTGGTCTTAGGGCTGATTATTGCGACGATGATGGTTCCTGGTGAAGTAACGATCATTCCAAATTATTTGACCGTGGCAAAGCTCAATTGGATTGATACCTACCAAGCATTGATCGTTCCTTTCTCGGCATCGGGCTTCGGAGTTTTTCTTTTGTATCAATTTATGGAATCCATCCCGAAGGAACTCGAAGAGGCAGCGCTTCTTGATGGTGCTTCTCGGATCCGGTTTCTCTTTCAGTTCGTGGTCCCGCTTTCGATGCCGGCAATCGCGGCCTTCTCGGTCTACTCGTTTGTCGGGGCTTGGAATCAATATCTCTGGCCTCTCATCGTGACCCAGTCGACCGAGATGCAGACAGTTCAAATCGGAATTGGAATGTTCCGCTCCCAGAATGAGTCGATGAGTTGGGGCGTGATCATGGCCGCGACGCTGATCTTGATCTCTCCGATGTTGCTTCTCTTTGTTGCAACTCAAAAACAATTTGTAAGAGGGATGACGATGGGGGGACTCAAGTGAAGTGCCTTCTTATGACCATCGTCGCCTTGCTGAGCACCTCTGCATGGGCAGCGCCTCAAACCCTTCAGTTCTGGCATTCGATGACGGGAGAGAAGGGTAAACTTCTTAGCGGCATTATTGATCAGTTCAATCAGCTCGATGAAAACAAAGGAAAACTGGTCGTTCAGCCGCAGTTTATTGGAAGTTATGAAGAAGGTTTGAATAAGCTCAGAACGGCGCTGATCGGCGGCCGAGGGCCCGGCGTCGTTCAGATCACGGATGTTGGAACTCAAGTGATGATCGACTCCGACGCGATCGTTCCGCTTCAAGATTTCATCGATCGCGATCCGGAATTTCCTCTTGCCCAGATTCTTCCGCCGATTCGTCACTATTACGAAATCGCGGGTAAGCTGTACTCGCTTCCGTTTGCGACTTCCAATCCGATTCTTTATTACAATATCGATGCGTTTAAAAAAGCAGGGATCGCGCATCCTCCGACGACTTATGCTGAACTAGAAGCTGATGCGCTTAAGCTCAGCAATCCAAGCGAAAAGATTACGGGACTGACTTGGCCTTTGAACAGTTGGTTCTTCGAACAGTTTCTCGCCCGCGAGGGAGTGACGTTAGTTAATCCTGGGAACGGCCGCGGCGCCCGTGCGAAAGAAGCGAACTATCTTGATCCTGCGGCGATCGCGTTTGTTTCGATGTGGGACCGGATGAGTCGCAACCAGAGCTTCGGCAACGTTGGACGTGACTGGGATCCGCCTGAGCAAAACTTTCTTGCAGGTCGGTCTGCAATGCTCATCACCTCAACAAGCGATATCTTCGAGAACCTCTCGGAAGCTCCTTTTAAAATGGGCACTGCGCCAATTCCGTCGCAAAGTGCGAAGTCTCCTGGCGGCACCATCATTGGTGGAAATTCACTTTGGATCATGAAAAATAAGCCGCTCGAAGAACAGAATGGCGCGTACCGCTTCATTAAATTCATGGCTAGTGCTAAGGTCCAAGAGAATTGGCATCGGCACACGGGATATTTTCCAATCCGCTCTGATGTCATTGACTCGCTTAAGAAACAGGGCTTTTATGATCAGTATCCAGTGGCCTGGGTCGCGATTCAGCAAATGCGAGCCTCCCCAGATTTGCCGGCCACACGTGGAGCATTGATGGGAGTTTTTCCAGAAGTACGTGAGCATATTGCGACAGCGATAGAAGAAGTTCTTTCAGGCCAGTCGGATATAAAGGCAGATGTAGAGAAAGCTTTGAAGAAAGCGAAAGCTAAAACAGATTTTTCGCTCCTTCGGTACAATCGAGGTAAAAGTGAATAAAGTTGTCGTTCATGGTCATAGAGGTTCTCGTGGAACTCACCCGGAAAACATTATTCCATCGTTTGCTGAAGCCCGTGACGTCGGGTGCGAGTTTGTAGAACTCGATGTTCATCTGACGAAAGACGATCATGTTGTTGTTTATCATGACCCCGAAATTTCGGGAAAGCTCTGCCGCGACTCTGCCGGGAAACCTGTCGAAACCCCGATCGCTATCAGTGAGCTCACTCTTGCTCAGATCAAAACTTATGAAGTCGGAAGTCAGTTACTCACGGACTTCCCAGAACAGAAGGCGACTCCGGGTTGCCGGATTCAAACTTTAGAAGAACTCATTGACTGGAAGCTGAAAGACGCGCCTCAGATGGGATTGAACATCGAGATCAAAAGGGTCAAAGTTTCTTCCGGACGCACGCGTTCAGTCGAAGATCTGGCTTCCGCAGTCGCTAGTGTTCTCCGCAAGGACTACTTTATTGAAAATCATATGGGCAGCACCCTTGTTCAATCCTTTGATCACGACGTCGTTGCCGCGGTACGAAAACTGATGCCGCATGTAAGACTTTCGTGTCTTTTTGACCAAGAGGTTGGAAAGAAGGCTGACTTCGCCAAAATCGCGACTGCGCATCATGCTCAAGTTGCTGCAGTTCATTATTCGCTTTTGGACGCCGAGAACGTCAAACACTGTCACGACCTCGGGCTAGAAGTTTTGCCATGGACCGCCAACGATCCCGCCGAATGGACCCGATTGATCGGGCTGGGCGTGCAATCGATCATTACGGACTACCCCCGGAAGCTAAAAGAGTTTCTTCGCACGCTCACCTGAGTTCGCACGCCGTCTGGAATGAGAGTTGTATTCAAACGGCTGAATGAAAACACGTTACGCGATTCATGTTTCCCTTTTCCTTGGCACTTTAATCGGACTCACTGTCCTATTGTCTGATTGCACTGGAAGCGGGGGTTCAAATTTTGATGAATCGACGCAGAACCGAAGCGATCTTCCGACAAACCCTCGAACGAGCCAGGCCACTTCAAATTCTTGCCAACTCGTCGACTCGGGTTCAGGCCCTACGGGCACCACTGCAATTCATACAGAGGCCGTGGTAACCGGACTGAATACGCCTTGGGATGTCCTAGTACTTCCGGGCGGATCGAATGGAAATTCGGATTGGCTAGTGACGGAACGCCCAGGGCGACTTCGATTGCTTCATCAGGTCGCGTCCCAATTTTCTTTGGTTCCTGCTCCGGTGATGACGGTGACGACAGTGCAGAGCGGAGAGGGCGGTCTTCTCGGGATGGCACTTGATCCACAGTTTCAACAGAACTCCTTTATCTACATTTACTACACGGCCGCAAGCACCGCCGATGCTTCAAATGGTGGCTGGGTTAATCGTGTGCAACGATTCAAAGTCTCGGCGGATCACACGACCGCGACCCCTGATCAAGTGATCTTCGACAACATCCCCTGGAACACTGTTCACAATGGTGGCCGAATTAAGTTTGGTCCAGATGGCGATCTCTACATCAGTACTGGTGAAGGCGCCGATGCCACACTTCCAGAAAATCCTCAGAGCGTGAGTGGAAAGATTTTACGTGTGGCTGCCGACGGATCCATTCCGGCGGATAATCCGCAAGCCGGACAACCTTGGTGGGTGAAAGGTTTGAGAAACCCCCAGGCCTTTGATTGGCTCGACGCTAATACTTTAATGATCGCTGACAATGGTCCCACGGGCGAATATCAGGGTCGAACAGGCGGGGATAAAGTTCTCATCGCGACAAAAGGCCAGGACATGGGCTGGCCTACGATCTGGCATTGCGAAGCGCAAGCGGGACTCGTTTCACCGATCTTGACGTGGACTGATGCGGTTCCTCCGAACGGCTCTGTCATTTATCAGGGCACTGAAATACCCGGCTGGAATGGCAACATTTTGATTGGTTCGACGGGCGCAGAGCATCTTCATCGTATCGTTCTCAACTCGTCGAGAACCGTTCAGACTCACGAAGTTTATCTTCAAGGAGAAACCTCTCCAGGACTCGGAAGACTTCGAACAGTCTTTCAAGATCCGAGCGGCGCGCTCTATGTGACAACGTCAAACTGCGACTCGCGCGGCGATTGTCCAGCAACTCAAGACGGGATTTATCGAATTCTGCCTGGGACTTAAGCCCTAGGACTTAAGAAGGAGAGTCACATGTTTGCCATCACAGGAATTACGGGTCAGGTCGGAGGGAGTGTGGCGCGGCATCTTTTGGATGCAAAGCAGCCCGTTCGCGCAGTTGTACGCGATGGAAGTAAAGCTGATGCATGGGCGAAGCGTGGATGTGAGATCGCAATCGCAGATGTAAAGGACGTTGCAGCACTTACAGCCGCGTTCAAAGGGGCAGAAGCCGTATTCGTTCTAGCACCCCCGAACTTCGATCCATCGCCGGATTATCGTGAAGCTCGGGCGGTCGCCATGAACTTCCGGTCGGCGCTCGAAGCAGCGCGTCCGGGGAGAGTCGTCTACTTGTCAACGGTCGGAGCTCAGGCCAGACAAGATAACTTGCTCACACAACACACAATTGCCGAACAGATCTTAAAAGAATTGTCTATGCCGGTGACCTTCCTTCGTCCCGCATGGTTCATCGAGAACTCGAGTTGGGACGTAGGTCCCGCGCGCGAAAAAGGCGTGATCGCAAGTTTTCTTCAACCTCTCGACAGGCCTGTTCCCATGGTAGGCACTGACGACATCGGACGTGTTGCAGCCGAACTACTCGCCGAATCAGCTGATGAAAAATGGACAGGGCATAGGATCGTTGAGCTCGAAGGCCCACGGCGGGTTACGCCTAACGAGATTGCATCGACATTTTCAAAACTGTTTGGCAAACCCGTGAAAGCTGAAACCGTTCCGCGTGACAGCTGGGAGAAGCTCTTTCTATCGCAAGGGATGAAGAATCCAAATCCCCGCATTCGGATGCTTGATGGTTTCAATGAAGGTTGGATCGACTTTGAGAAGGATGAAACAGACACGTTGAAAGGAAAGCTTTCGCTAGAAGCTGTTCTGAAGACACTGATTTAGCAATCGCCCGACTGACATTCAGGGCGAAATCGGGGCTCGATGTTGCCTTTTCGGGTTGCCATAGTAACGCGCGGTTCGATCTTCGAAATTTTCGGGTTTTTTGGCGCTTTCTAAAACCTCGGTCAGAGGTAGAATGTCATGGCCCGGCTCGCTCGTCGCATCGACGACGAAAGTCTTGAGTTTTTTCTCGGTGTCACGAATATCGACTTCTAGCCAACGATGCCCCGCAGTCATATGACCTTCAGAGTCTCGGTATTCAAAATACGTCGGTCGCACGGAGTAGCCCGCTTCCGACAAGACCGCCGCCAGAATAGTCGATTGATGACGACAGGTCCCCGCCCCGGCACAGATCAGATCGGACATATGGGTAAGTCCATTGATTTCTGCGAAGGACGCCGCGTTATTGTAGGGCAGAACAGTGCGGACATATTGGGTCAGGGCTTCGATCTGTTCTACCTCGGAGAGTTTGGAAAACCCCTCGATAGAGCTGAGCTTTGCGGCGCCATTTAAGGCCTTCACAACTAAAGGATCGGAATACTCTATTTCGGCTGAGTCCTGTTGGCCCTCAAAGATAGGCGAGGAGACATTTTCTGCGACATATTTGAAAATATTCGACTCTTGGACACTCGATATAGCGCCGGAATCATCGCGGATTTCAGAGGAACCAGGAAGATGTGAGAGAACGACTCCAAGGTGCATTCGATGATCTTCGCCGCGAAAACGTACTTGCTCAAGGTTGGAGAAGCTCAGATGTATATTGAGAGTCGGTTCCAAGACTTTGTCTGCAATGCCTTGGTTTCCCCCAGCAAGGTTCAACAAGTATTTCCGTTCCACACGGTAATTTCCATCGTAGATATCACTGATTTTTTTTCCTCGATTTTTCGCGAGAAAGCGTAGGCGCAATACAATGTTGCCATCGTCTTCAACGTTGACGATCTTTCCTATCGCAGGGATAAAAAATGGATTCAACCGCTCGATTTTGTCTCCGCTTACGGTGACAAGTGGAATGGGTGTTTTGTCTATGCTCGAGAGATTTCCGACCATGACATAATCCCCTATCCTGATTGGACTAGCTCCTGATGGAACTCCATTGGACATGGGGAATTTCTTATAGTTGAGTTTCTTTCGTGAGATGACATACCGATCACCTTTGCCGTCTTCAAGCCACATCCGAGTTGAATCAACCAAAATGACTCGATAATTGTCTTCCGGAATTTCTTCCTTGGGCCATCGCGAGAGCGGACCTTCGCCGATTTTCAAATGGATCAGTGATTTGAGAGCTTGCCTTGAAATAGAGATGATCCGGCCTTCATAAATTTCTGCCATCGGAAGGTGTCGTAAGACAGGCCTCCGCTCCGCTACCATTTCAACGAGAAGCCGATCGAAGCACTCTTGAAGGGTTTCAGCTTGTACTTCCGCCGTGGACGCAATGACCCCCGAGGATGCAAAGATCCCCGCCATAACGAGAAGAAGAGCGGTTTTGATTCTTTGAGCAGACCCCATCGTTTTCTAATCGGAACTAAATTGAGCGGAGTTGATGTGGGTCAATTTGGACACGGGTAGCGGTGGCGAATCTATTGAGACTGTCTGACCAAGGATTTGACAGTTGTCTAAGAAGTGACGTCGAGTTTCTCTGTAGTAGCGTTCGATAACAATATCATTTCAATAGCTTAGAGAAAGGCGCGGTGGGTACCGCCTTTGCACATTGGCCGCCGATGAATTCTCGACGCCCAAAAACCGCATTTGCATTGATGAAGCTTGAGGATGCCCGCGCGTCCGAAGGCGTTTTTGTGGGCGCTGATCAAAGTATTGAAAAAGAAGTCCACGAGTCTCAAGTGGTGAAGTGGGATACTCGACGTGCCCTTGCAGTTAGTTCTCTTCATAAAGAAGAGGCACCTATCTCCTTCATTCGCTCTCTTATCCAACGAGGGAACCTCGAAGCTGCAAAAGTCGCTGCATTAGAGCTCCGCGGTAAAATCCAAGAAGGGGATACGCACACTCTTCCGCTCTTGGCATTTGAAGAAGTTCGAATCGCCATCTTTGAAAGCCGTTGGGAAGAAGTCACCCAAAAGGTAAGTGAGGCGTTGAAGCTCGCTGTTCCGCCGGTAACTCAGTTGGCACTATTTCAGATGAGGGCGAGTGCCTATTTGGAATTGGGAAACTTCGCACAAGCATCTATCGACCTTGAAGAAGCAGAACAACTCAGCACGCTCTTTCCATTTGCGACGTCAGTTCTCTACGTACGAACGTTGAAAGTTCGAGTGCTCGCGAGAATTCGTGGTGTTCCCCAGGCCCAAGATCTTTTGAATAGCATCATAAAGGAACGTATCGACTCCGGTAAATTGGATCTCGATCTCCTGTTGACTTACTTGCGCGTTCAAATCGATCTCAACCGTCTTTCGCAGCGCCCTTTCTGGAAAGAAAGTATCGCGTGCTTTATGTTGGCTGATGCGATCGGCGACAAGCTTTACAGCGCACTTGCGGAAGTCGATTATATTTCGAGTCAAACCTCGTCGCTGGAAGAGTTTTTGAAGAAAACAGAAAGTCTCGGCAAGAGTTTTCTGAAGATCTCAAAGATTCAAGAAGAACTGAGTGGAAAATCCGCTCAATCAACGAGCTGTCTCATCATCCTGGAAAGCTTGCGAGAAAATTTGGGAACTGATGGCAAGTCCTCGCTTTCTCAGTTGCTCTCCGAAGGAAGTTTCAATCAAGCGCTGCTTTTGTTGAACGATCTCGGCATTGTTGCGGATTTAGAAAAGCGACAAATTCTCGCGGTCCCTCCTCAGGGCCAAACCTCGAAAGCCCTCGAAGCCGTCAGTGAAAAAGCTCTTTCCAAGAAAGAGTTCTTCGCTGCGATTTGGGGAAGACAAGCTTATAGCCCCCGCCTCCATGACACATTGATCTCCAGCCTGATTCATCGATTGAAAAAAGACTGTGGCGTCATTGCTCATGTTGAAGACGGATGTATCCGAGTACAGAAGACCCTTCTCGTTTTGTAAGTTCGACTATTGACCAAAACTACCAAAAGTAATTCCAAGCGACGGAAGAATTTGATCCCGGAGAACCGAGGTCGAAGACATTCCGAGATTTGTCGCGCCTTTTTCAAGGAGAGCGTTCACGGCGGAAGGATCTTTATCCCGAATCGCTTTTGCATAAGCCGAGTTGACTTCATCGCCGCTGATGCCCGCGACGCTCAGAGCAGAGTCCATCATCGTGGCCCGTTCTTCGTCGGACATTCCGCCGCTTTGATTTGAAAACAGAGTCATCTTGTCAGCAAGCACAGCGAGTTGGCGTGCCGAATCGATACTCATAGAATAAGAAGTCGCATACATCTGGGCGCGATCTTCGGTCGCGGACGACTGAAGTTCCGCACGCTGCAAGTCGACGTCTTTGGTAGAGCTGTCGACAGAGTTTCCTGCGCTTCCATTACTTCCCACGCTGCCGTTGCTGTAGCCGCCGCTATAATTTCCGGTGCTACAAAGACCACCGTAACTGCCGTTGTTAGCGGCACTGCTGCAGGTGTTCGTCGTCGTATTGGTTGGGTAAACATACGGAGCACCGATCCCCCACGAAGCACCTGTTCCGCAGAAGTTATTTGCGTAGTCGCAGAAAGTCATTAACTGGCAATAGTTATTGGCGTAGTTGCAGGTCGTGGTTCCGTTTTGGAAATAACCCATGTCACCGTAACTGGTCGGATTTGAAATGAAAATTGGCCTAGCGATGCCCCAAGAAATACCTGTTGCGCAGTAGTTGTTACCGAAGTCGCAAAACACTTGATTGCTATTGTAATAGCCTGGGTATCCGCCCACGAGCGTGATGCTTGGCTCCACGATCCCGTAAGCGAGTCCAGAGCCGCAATAGTCGTTGAGGACCGAGCAGAAACTTGTGTTGGCAGAGTTTTCGTAACCTTGGTAACCATTCTGAACGGTAAGCGTGGGATGTCCGTCAATGCCGTACGCTTTTCCTGTTGCGCAGTAGTCATTCGTGAAAGTGCAGAAGGTGCCAGTGCCGGAAGTGTTCGAATAATACCCCTGTACGCCGTTAACGGTCAGGATGGTAGGAGTCGGAGCGGGCTTTGGAGTGGTAGTTGGGGTTTTATTTCCACAACCTGATCCAAAAGCGCTGAGCGCCGCGAGTACACTGAGTCCAGTCATCCAATTTTTCTTTTCCATTTCGCCTTCTCCCTTTGATTAACTTTTTATTAAAAGGGGGAATAACTCAGTGCGGCAGAAATAGGAACTGAGACGCTATGATACGGATTAGGTAAAAATTACAAGTGAGTGACCCCATCTCTATGCTTGACGCATTGCGCCGTACGTGTAATTAATAAGGGCGCCAACTTATACATGAGGTTTATATGAAAGCTGAAAAACTATTGGTTGTTTTGATGACTCTGTTTGCTTCTTTTCCTGCGATGGCAGCGCCGACTTCTTGCCAGGAACAGCTCGCCGAGAAGGATAAACTGATCTCTCAGCTGACAGAGACCATTAGCAATTTAAGTTCTCGTCCCAATTCTGGTCCGGTGTCAGTAACCATTCAGACTCCTTGGACCTGCGAAGCGATTTGCCTCGAAAATATGATCGGGACCGGCTTTCGCCATCCTGGTGAAATGTTTCGTCTTCCGCTGACGACCACCAACACAGATCCAGCAGTTGCTTGGAAAGAGCTTCAAAACCAATGCGAAGCTGACGTGAAAGAGACTTACGAAAACCATAAAGACGCTTACGCCAGCACCAGTGATGTTGCGGGTTATGTGACCAAAGCTGAAATGAACAGTGACGACTGGGAATCTAAAATGGTGAAGTCGTTCAACGCTGATCCAGCGATCAAAAAGTTCTGTTTTTCTCGATAGTAGGGCGAATTCTTATTTAACGGGGGTTTTATGAAGTTCATTTCTTGTCTTGTCGTTTTATTTACCGTTCTTGTCGCTTCGAAAAGTTTCGCTGCTGGTGTTGATGAATCTGCGTGCGCAGTGCAGGCGAAAGCCGCCGCGCAAAAGGCTTACGCTAATGGCAATACGAGGGTATTGAATTATCTAAACGGCGGCGCAGAGCTTGTCGAAAAAAACGGCGAGTCACTCGTCTACAAAGTTTCTGTATTTGAAGAATATAGCGACGATGATTCCACCACTGACTTTCCGGGCACCGATTATAAAGTCAAAGCTCGTGGCGATCAAAATCAGTGTGAAATTGTCAGCGTCGAAAAGAACTGAGACTTTTCGTGCATTTTGCAAAAGATCAGCCCGTTTGGACGGACCATTTTACAGTTAAAAACGCGTAAAAGTCTTTGTCGATGCGGTGGCTTTTCGGACCTTGATAGGTGATTAGTTTTGACGTAGTTATCGCTCCTCATGCCTCAACAAAAGAAATTTTCAGCGGTGCCGGCACAAGCAGAAACACGTGAAGACCTCCGCAAAAGCGAGGAAATATTCAAGCTTCTCGTTGATGCGGTTACCGATTACGCAATATTCGCACTGGATACCGGAGGTCACGTTCTCACCTGGAACAAGGGCGCTGAGCGCCTTAAGGGTTACACCGAGAGCGAAATCACAGGTCAGCACTTTTCAAAATTTTATACCGCCGCCGACATTCAGAAGAACCATCCCGCAGAAGAGCTTCGCCTGACTTTAGAGAACGGTAGATATGAAGAAGAAGGATGGCGAGTCAAAAAGGATGGTTCCGTATTTTGGGCCAACCTTGTTCTTACCCAACTCAGAGATCGCGACGGGACGCTCGTCGGTTATACCGAAGTAGTTCGAGATTTAACGGAAAGACGAAAAGCCGAGCAGGCGCAAAGAACTGAAGAAGAAAAATTTCGGCTGATGATCGAAAGCATTAAAGACTACGCGATTTTTATGCTGGATCCCTCTGGCAAAGTCATGAGCTGGAATGAGGGTGCAAAGAGATTTAAAGGGTACGAAGACCACGAAATCATCGGCCAGTATTTTTCGAAATTTTATCCGGAAGAGGACATCAGAGCGAAAAAGCCCCAGATGGAACTGGAAGTTGCCGAGTCCGTCGGACGCTTTGAAGATGAAGGCTGGAGAGTTCGAAAAGA
>Ga0302315_10003849_pt1 | contig 13358 bp, 15 predicted proteins | sample III_Palsa_N3_1_FD_200532 | JGI IMG/M metagenome (GOLD analysis project Ga0302315, IMG submission 200532) | Peat permafrost microbial communities from Stordalen Mire near Abisko, Sweden - III_Palsa_N3_1 | ecosystem: Environmental > Terrestrial > Soil > Palsa > Peat permafrost | place: Sweden... | reverse complement strand
TCAACTACTCAAGGCTGGACATAAGCAGTTCTTAGTCACCGGCGATGTCTATCGCAAGGATGAGGTTGATCGTACCCACTACCCTGTTTTCCACCAGATGGAAGGGGTCTGTGTTTTGGATGATGACGACGATAGTGATACTGATAAGGCTGATGGTAGTGATGAGGCTGAAGGCGACGCTGGCAGGTCTAGTTGAGTATCTGTTCCCTAACTGCCAGTATCGCTTCAACGATGACTATTTCCCTTTTACTGATCCATCTTTCGAGGTGGAGGTTGAGTTCACTATCAGTGGTGAGAAGCGTTGGCTGGAAGTCTTGGGATGTGGTGTAGTACAGCCTCAAATTATGAGCAATTGCGGTTTGCATAATAAGAAGGCTTGGGCTTTCGGTCTAGGTCTAGAGCGCTTGGCTATGATTGCCTTCAACATCCAGGATATTCGACTCTTCTGGATTCGCAATGACAAGTTCGACAAGCAGTTCGCGGCTGTCAACAATAGCAACATTCTTACAACCAAGTTCAAACCCTTCAGTGTGCTACCCAACCTCAGCCGAGACGTTAGCTTCTGGCTGCCGATGGACGGTAGTTACGTTGAGAACGACTTCTATGAACAGGCTAGAGACTACCTCAATGACGTGGTTGAGTCGATCTGTCTGATAGACAAGTTCACTCACCCCAAAACACAGCGACAATCAGTAACTTACCGCTTTGTACTGTCATCCTACGATGACAACTTGACTGATCCTGCCCAGTTCACACAGATGGCCAACCAGCTGATGAGCGACTTCCGGCAGGAACTGTTGTCGCGCGGTTATGCCATGCGTTAGTCTTTGTCATCAGTGACTACTGTTGTATCTCGAATGCTTGCTTAGCAAGCATAGTAGCATTAACACAACTAACAGTATTATAGTTGTCAAGTAGATACTATAAGCTTGTAATATCTGTTTGTTGTAAACATTGCTTCAAACAGTGTTTGTTGGTATAGCTAATGAAGTTATTAACCAATAGTTGTAGTAGTAGATAGGTAATCTGAAAAGTTGATAATTTAACACCTACAACACAAACTTGTGTTGTATAGTAGTAATAGACAAGAAAAGATGACAGACAACATTAGCTTTATCAACCTCGATGGTGAAGGTTGTTACGAACATGAGCAAGGAGGTGATGTGAAGGAGATGGAACACTGTATTTACTGCTACACTAGCTTGCAACGCATAACCCTTGAGCCTGATGCTGACCAACCCGATCTGTTTACAGTCAAGCTGGAGGAGCGTGAGATCGATGGTCGGTTCGATAACCCAGATCTGATACCGGTGAAGCCACATTCCACCTTCCTTCTGAAGGTCAACGATGAGACAACAGTCACTGATGAGGAGCTGTCGGCCTTCCAACCACATCTGCCTCTGCTACAGTCACTGTTTGGTGTCAAGGAGATGGTTGATCAACTCAAGACTAAGATTAGTCGAGACAAGGCCCTATGTCAGAAGTTAACTAGAGGCAACAAGAGTAAGGCTTCTCAGACCAGTTTTGATCGTGACAAGTACAAGGCAGATGTGGAAGCTATTCGAGCCAAGTTTATCCCTAACCTTTGGCGCTACGGTTACAGCTCTTCACACAAGGCTTCCACTGCGCAGCAACAACAAAAGTTCCAGATCAAGGATCCTCGCAAGCGGCTAGAGGCCAAGCTGCTTAGTATCCTGGCTGATGTTGTCATCCTAAGTGAACTAGAGCTTCTGCTATCAGATCCTGATGCTCAGCAAAAGCCTAACCCTCATGTTAGGCCTCGTGGCAAGGCGGCAGCGGCTGCTGCTTCTGCAGCAGGATCCAGTAGCTGAGTTGTGGCGATTTGTGCTACAGACAACTAGTTGTCTGTAGAAAACAAGATTGTTATCTAGGATAACAATGTATTTTCTCACTAGAGTTAGGTAGCTATTACAGACAACTAGTTACTCGTTCTACAGACAACTAGCTACTCGTTCTACAGACAACTAGTTACTCGTTCTACAGACAACTAGTTACTCGTTCTACAGACAACTCGTTGTCTGTAGAGACACAACTATTATAGAGGCCGTTATTACATCATGAATGATGATTGTCAGCATGATCTCCTTGTAATGTTATGCGAAGTTGATATCAACATCGAGTTATACCAGTCGTTTTCGAGAGAGAGAGAGAGCTTGAGGACCTCAGGCAGGCTCTGGGAGAGTTAGATGACGAGCATAGCTGAATCAAAATCATATAAGCCAGGCTTATATTGACTGTTACTGTACTGATGATGTTATACTATTGATGTTAGAGTATATATATATATCTTGCCGGTCGAGTTCAAGATTTGTGACTCATAATCAACGAGTTATGTACGTTAATATCACCACAATAAGTTATAACAAATAAACTGTCTTAGAGATGCTGAAGATGTTGAGCCTGTCAAAGTTGAAACTGCAGTACCACTGTTACATCCTAAAGTCTGCTTGTGATACATGAATGTTGATTGACTATGAACAGGCTGCAGGTAGTGACTGGTGTTCACCATCCACAACTATGTTCGTCACTTGTGAGGTGTGCAAGTGCCACTCAGACAGCAATGAGCTGGACATCAGGCTAAGGATGTCAGTACCTCAAGAGTCAGCAGTTCATAGTGACAAGTACAATAGCAACAAGTGTTGTTGTAGTCACTGTGTTAACAATAGAGAACTCAAAACAGTACTGTATCAGATCTTGTCTATCAACGACTTTGATGATGTTGGTTATCGTAGGATGTGGAAGGCGATGATGTCAAGTTTTGAAGTTCAGGAGAGGTATAGTACTGTACCAGACAGGCGTGAGCTAACGCTGTCGTGTGTACTGATGATGTTCTGGCCTCAGCTGTTCGAGCGCATCTCACAGTTCGCCTTCATCCAGCTGACCTGTGACCAGGTTGGGCAACGCTCAACTAACAGGACAGCTGAACTTGACTACAAGTCAGCTGTCAAGCCGTGGCCTTGCGACACCTCTTATCAGAACACTTCTTATCAGAATACCTCTTATCAGAACACTTCTTATCAGAATACCTCTTATCAGAACACTTCTTGTCAGAATACTTCTTGTCAGAACACTTCCAATCAACGCGATACTGATCGCACCTCTTGTAGCCGTACTGATCGCACTTGTTGTAACCAAGAGTCTGCCCAGACTAGTGTGTCAACTTCCAGCGTTGCTGCAGTGTCGAATTCAGGCACTGAAGTACCAAACTTTGAGCTTGGAGTGGTAGCTACAGGAGGTGATCTGCTAGCCGAGCACCAGCTACTGGCTGAGTGGTACCTCGAAATTATCGCTGGAAGGATTTGTGTGCCAGTTGGTTGTGCTGACATCAGACGCAATCGTAACACGCTGGTAGTCAGTGACAGTCTACTGTCTGAAAGCGCAATGGTCAAAGCAGTTCTGGATGTATCACCTCTGACTCACTACACTAGCTATGTTGAGCGTGTTGACTGCAGCTGCAGTTGTAGTCCGCGTCCAAACTATCATGTAACTATGTTGTCTGGCAATAAGTATGTCGTTGATTACATAATGGATAGTATCTATGTCTGGGCTCTTGACAACACGGGCTTTAATGTCAGCTCAGTCATGTACCAGCTCTCAGCTAGTGTCAATGATGGTGATAGCTTACATATTATTCCTCCCAAGATTATGTTTGTTGGTCATAAACCTCTCTACTTGTCACAGTCCTGAGGGACAGTGGTGGTGGTAGTAGCGGCGAGATTGAACATACTAAACTACTGTAACTTCAAGTTACAGTTTACTACAGATTATCACAATACTGTCTAGCACAGTATAAGGGTACTATTGTATCTCTCATACTTATGCTTATAGTTATAACAACCGTGATAGTGATGGGATGTCATAACAGTGTTATCATAACACTATCACGCAAGTGGTACATGGTAAAAACTTTAGTAACTTCTGGAAAGTTACTGACTGCTAGTCATCTATATATGTTGTGTACATGAGCTTCTGCTAGTAACCTGTGTTGACACGAAATTTAGTAGTAATAGGTATTGTGTTACTATAGTAACTTCCAAACTATAAAGACTAGTATATAATAGCCTCTTAGACGCTACTATGTTAATACCCATAACCACTGTTGTTGACAGCATCAAACAACAACAGATGAGTAGTGATAGTTGACCGTTTTGACTGCTAGCACATCACGACTACTGCTGCCATCAACAAACATATACAACAAGTTTATTACTTCTATATGAATAGTTCTAATTTCCAGTAGGCAAAAAAAAGGTATGCGGTGGACACTGGATCTCTATCATCATGTGGTGACAACAAGGAAAGAGGACAAACTTATCGTTTTCTTACTGTCTCTACCTAACGAGCTACTATTTGAGATCTTTAAGTATCTACCCCGAGACTATATCCCTGACACATTCTTCTACCACAGCCACTATTTCAGGCAGCTTTGGTTACCGTTGCACATTAGGGCGGAGATCACATGTTACTACGATAAGCGATGGGGAGCACCGGCAGTAAGGAGAATCTCCGAAGATGGTGTTAAAACAAGGGAGCGAAGCTGGTTGACCACGGTCGATACCCCTGGAAACACAGCCGATCTTGTCACAGAGCCAACTACAGTGAACTCCTCTTTCCCTAGGTCGATTAGGTCCTCAGACTGTCACTATAAGCAAGGTAAGAGGCACGGTGTTTGTAAAACTTACGACTCTGAGGGTAAGTTGAGTGGTTGGACACCTTATCATGAGGGACAAAAGCATGGTAAATCTGTGGTCAGATTCCTCGGACAGATCTGTGTGATTAACTATCGTTATGGTCGTAAACATGGTAAGAGTAAACTTGTATCCCCATTCATATTCGGTGACGATAATGTGATAGAGGGCTACTACTACTATGGCCTCAATGTCGCCCGTAAATTCGTTGCAGACCTGCTTAAGACCAGCTTGATAATCTGCCAGCTATCAGCTATCGTTATAGTGGCTAGGTGGTTTCTCAGTGTCTAGTTATAGTACTATAACATTCTCTGTTGCTACATTCTCGGAACGTAGACTAAACACACTACTTACTAGAAACTACAGAAATTAATCTGTATTTGACCGGTCTCCAGTATAAGTTTTCTATATCAACTACTGTTACTATCATAACATCTCTCTCTCCCATAATATCTCTCACCACCAACTTTACACAATCAAGTTGTATAAAGATATGTTGAGATCTGTGTCGGTCAGCGGCTCAGGCCTTAAGTCGATGGGCAAAAGACCTTAACTCGATAGGCAAAAGACGGAAGCCGCTGACCGCACACCATAGTTACACATACCAAAATTTTGTCATGGTTGGTAATGAGTGATGATAAAATCTCTCATAACCTCTTTCTCTTTCATATCATCTCTCTCATAACACCTCTCTCGTACCATCTCTACAAAATTCAACACAGACTGTATCAGGAAGGTGGTACCTTTGCTGCTTTAGCGCAGCAAAGACACCATAGATAATTATATTAATCCGCATAATATGTTGTATTTCGATTACAATAACCACTTTTGTATAGAGAGTCTTATATTTTGCTACTTACTCTATACCTTGGTCGAGCATGACTTGTATTAGGTCACACGTTAATTACCAAAAGTTAAAAATAGTGTAGCTGTCTTGTGATGGTTTGTATACAAACCTCGCTACAGTTATCCGGAATCAAACATTTCAAAAGTGTTCGACTGAGTAATGTTTACAACGTAATATGTTATGGAAGGTCATCTTCCTATGCTACAGATATCTCCTCAAGATTATACTTATCCCCTTTCACCTCTAAACACTGTAAAACACTCCAGCGGAGAAGCTGACCTGATCAAGTGCGGGTGGTGTTCCAACCATTGTTGATGTTAAAACCATAACAACACGATCACCTGCTACGACAGGTACTGGTCCAAGTGCGGAAGCAGTGGAAGCCACATATTGACCGTCAGGAAAGGTGGTGGTGGTAGTGGCTGGAAGTGGAACTAAAACTGTTAATGCAGTAGCCGCGTATCCGAGATCGGGAATTTCGATTCCCACACAGTGAGACACATAAAGGGTGAAGATGTAACTAAATGCACCCTGAGCTGTATTGGCTGCGAAATGTACATCCACACTGGCTGATAGGTTATTTAATGTCCCCGTAGTAGGAATAGAGAAAGCATATTGTCCAAACTGGACTGGGGACGACACTGGTGTAACTACCTGATTGTTACCAAAGCCCATAACGGTCGGTGGGTTGGCAATCACCGTGGCATTGACTATTGCCCCCGATGAGAATGGAATAAAACCACCAGCTGTCCCTGCTGGCCCTGCTGGCCCTGCTGGCCCTGTGGCTCCCGCAGGCCCTGTGTCTCCTGTGGCTCCCGCAGGCCCTGGTGGTCCTGCTTGTCCTGTTCCTGCCGGTCCTGGTGGCCCAGGCAAAGAAACACAAATACTACACGGCGTCGATGTTGATGGAGTTGTTGAAGTTGTTGTCACTGGGATAGAAGTAACCTCGAAGTTAGTACCATTGACAAAAACCCTAAGTCCCTGGTTGGTATCAACGAAGATGTAATGGTTTGGTGCATTGGTAACTAAACAATAAGTTTTACACTGTACCTCCTTGTACAGTCTAACAGAGTCCTGACGAATAAATAGCACATATTCGTCATCATGACACTCATTACAGTCGTAAGTTACCGTTCCGTAGAATTTTGGATAGTTGTTCATCCCTTTTGCTGCCAAAAAAATTATCTAAAAATTATAGTTTGACAATTCCGATTAGAGTTTGTAATCACAACAACTCACAAGCACAACAACCTGTGGTCATAACTTTACACAACCAAGTTGCATAAAAATATGTTGAGATCTGTGGCAACTATTACTGGACTCATAGTCGTGATAGCAGCTTCCTATATAGTGGACAAGTTTGAAAGGTTCCCACAAGCTAAAACCTGTTAAGTAGTTAGAATTATAAGGCTCTATAAACTTGGCGATAGTGGCAACCCTGTTATCAATGTGAGGTTGTTTGAGAATGTGAAACTCTACTACGACGGTGTAGCAGCACAGTTCGAGTCACCAGTTCTTTCGTCTATCATTACAATGGAAGTTGTCTGGTGCCGGGTACCAGACTACACCAGACTATATTGGTCAAATCACTATCAGTGTGTAGATCATGAAAGTGTACTTACTGTATATAGGATATAACTCATATCCACTTCTGGGTCTTAGTAGACTGAGAAGACACTTTTCAGTCGACATAATCTCATCACAGTTATGGCTTTTGTACAGAAACTGTAGTTGCTGCAGCGTTGAAGATGCGCGCACTGTCAAGTCCGCCTTTGCTGACCCTAGGTGCCACAGCTCCATGCTGTCAAGATTTCGCTTAGTCATATAGGCTATAAACTTTTAGGACTGCAGCTATGGAACTCTTCTTGTGATAAAAAAAATTTACTGTGCTTGTAAACTTGTAGGCTATACTGATGATCGACTTTGTCAGCCTCGGTTGGTACTAGATAACTCTATAGTGTGGATAAAAGTTTGTGCTGTTATTATCTGTACACTAAATAGTGTTTGTTAAAAGTTCAGACTGCAGATAATGACAACAATGTTCGATGACTTGAGCAAGTACTACCCTGATAATGATGTGATGTTGACCTCAACAGATAGTGATGTATTAGCGACCTACTTAAGCTTTCGTCAATCTGTAATGCAAACTGATGACGATAGCAGACGACAGTATATGATGAAGTGTTTGAAGTTTGCTCACCTCATACAGGATGATAATTTCTTAGATCACCTGGTTATGACAATGACCAATGCCTGGTCGATTTACCAGCCACTGCTAGATGCACTACATGACAACCTAAGAGATGACATCTACTATCATCTACCATACTACCTGTTGCCTACTACAGTTTTCGACAAATTCGTCTTCAGTAGAGAGAAATTCCTGCGTTGGTCAGGCAATGTCGTCGGTAAAACTTTCACGGGATACAGCAATAATAGTAACAACAATAATAGTAGTAACGATAGTAGTAATAATAGTAATAATACTAGTAGGATAGCTCAGCAACAAAAGCCTTATATCCACAAGTTCATCTGTGATAACATCGTTTTCTACACTTCGTATGATGACAAGATGTACGGTGTCTTCATTAGGTGGCATGATAAGGGTAATGCACAACTCGCCGACATCATTCAGATGCATGATGGCGTGAAGCATGGTTGGTCTAAGTCATGGTTTGGATCTGGCAATCTTGCATACATTGAACGTTACTACCAAGGGCGACCTACTGGTAGATCGGTCTACTATTGTGACGAGGCTAGAGTACAAGATAGATCGAGTGTTTGTGCTGATGACTATGATTTTGCATAGCAGTGCTTGTGTATATGTATATCTCGTACACCTCGTACATCTTGTACATCTTATACAACATAATGTTGTACGAGACAGTGTTGTACGAAATAGTCACAAGTTATGTCAATAACAACTTTCATGTGTATGTTATCACCATTCCAAATGGTGATCACAACCTTTTTACGGTTACAAGTTAACTATTTGCCATCTTTGCCCGCCACCTTCTGCTTTTCAAGCTCTTTGGCAGCAAAATATTTTTGCATCTTATCTTCAGCAACCTTGCTGGTGACAGCTGTCTCCTCTACTGACCTGCTCTTAGGTACACGTTTCTCACTATACATGATTCGCAGATGACTTTTATATGTCCTGTACCACAAGTAGCTTATAATCAAAATTTATACTGGGTGGTAGCAGTAGCGTTGTCGCTAACTGGGTATAACAAACTTGTGTTACTATAAGCAGAGGACAGTTTACAATGTTACCATAGTACCAGGATTACTATTGTCACGGTATTACACCACAGCTACTACTACTACTACTACTACTACTACTACTACTACTACTACTACTGCAGACGTTGAGTGTGAGGTCTACAGTCATGATCGTGGTGTATTGACAGTGGTCAACATGCCAGTTATAACCTCTGGTGTGCTCAGACAGTATTAAGTACTATAACTTAGAGTTATAGTTGATAATGACAGTAATGATGATGGCGTCTATTAGCAATTAATTCCAATCAGTACTACTTAGATGTAAATAGTACTTATACTAACTGTTATCACTGATCAGACAAGTGGTTTTAGCTACAAGGGTTATGATTGTAAGTTTGGAAAATCTTGGTGGTGAGAGAGGTTATGAGGGATTTTTCTGTCATCACTCACCACTAGCCATGACAAATTTCTGGTCTGAGGCTGTAAATGTTTTGTTACTAATAGTAGTAATACTAGTACTGTATATACTAATGATAACAGTAGTTATTAGATAACTAACTAGACAGATCCTGTCACTACATGTCTAGTGTGCATCAGGGTACTCACTAACCCAGTTAGTGATAGAGATAATGGTGGAAGCGTTGTCAACGAGTAGTGGAGTATATATGCTGGAGTGTATCATAACAAGTTAACACTGGAATAATAAGCTGAAGGTGTCAATGACGAGAAGAGGAGGCGTTGGCAGTTAGCCAACGTTGATAGATGGTATCAATGCCAAGGTCAGAATGAAGTAATAAATCCTCAACAGTAGCAATGATATAATCTGGCATGAGCACACTGTCCAATGGGACGTAGTCAGAGAGTCGATACTCGATGATGCGGTTACTACTGTCCCTCACGATGGTAACTTTGCGAGGGTAACTGTGTGTGATCATATGATAAGCACAGACACCGATGGCGTAGAGATCAGACTGCTTGAATTGGTTAAGAGTAGGCTCACCACTATTACCACCACTACTGTCCCATTCTCCACGAAGTATAACTGGTAGTACGTAGTTGGGTGTGCCAGCGACACTAGAACACACTTGCTGACATGACAAGCCGAAATCGATCAGGGTGAATCTGCCACTGTCATCGTTGTAGATGATGTTGGCAGTTTTAATATCGCGGTGAACAACATTCTCGTTGTGCATGACTTGGATAGTTGACAATAGTTGAGACAAGAAGGCTGATATCAAACCCACATCAGTGGACCAGACTACAGGTTGAGATTTAGTCAACTCAAAGAGTGTGACTCCAGCCGCGAACTGATACATGATGACAGCGATAGGACCACTGGAACGTGTGCCACCAAAGACACTGTGCAGCTCATCTCCATAGTTGAGTGACAAGCCTACTTCAAAGCATGGTATGGCTAGTTGCTCACAGTGACGCTTGAGCAGCTCAAGAATCTTAATCTCCGTTCGAGTTCGATCCCAGAGCCGTCGATTGAAGCCAAGCTTGATAACCTTAACAGTATACAGTTGGCCACTGCTTTGCTCTCGATAGAGATATGTTTTACCGGACACCCCTTCACCTAACTTAGTCTGCAACTCGAACTCGCGCTCACCAATCTGAAATGTAGCCATAGGCTGAGGATTAGGATTTACTATCACTAGTAATTTTAGTGATAGAATAAATATCTGTTTCGAACTTGATTAGCTCGTGGCGAGCTAACAATCAAATCGATCAGTACGATCTAGCGAGTAGTTCTTGGCCAGATGCTGCCTTTAGTGTACTCCAAAACACACTCGTAAAGTTCAAACCGTTTATCAATGAGTGCCACAGTTAGTATATCGTACTTGCCGTCAAGCCGCTGATACAAATCCACAGCATCTCTCATATAGTGTATGTAGATAAATACGTCTGTCTGGGCAGTAAAATTTGACGAGACTGTTCGTTCTATGCAAAATTCCGAGTAATGACAACATCTTGGATGTTGTAAGTTACCGCTAACTTTGTAATCGTATCATCAAAGCTAAAACTGTTATGATCAGTATAGACTGTACAACTTACAGTTAAAACATAAACGGACAAAGTGTCATACATTCACACTACAGAGGTCTACAAGATAATGACAGTGAAAGTTATTTAGTAGTTATATTCTCTGAATATAACTTGTCCTCTGAACAAATTTAAAGTGATCTTTTTTTGAATATAAATGTCTCTAACAAGACGCTCATCTTCTAAGGGAGAAGGGAGAACTCCAGTGTATCGTTCAAAGCCATACAAATACAGCCTCCATTCTGACATCGGCTGGCATGTTGACCCTGGTGTGTTTCTTTCTCTTGAGGAGCCGTACAAGAGTATTATTGATCAAGTCACAGACTTACTCGAGGATGAACGCAATCTAGAGGAGTACAGGAGAGTGACACGTGACAGCTCTCGTTATGCATCTCGAGCTGAGCTAAGAGAGCTTGGTGAAGGTATAATTACCACCGACGAGTATGATGAAGATGCGTACCTGAAGACGATCCAGTGGGTAACAGGTAAGGTTGAAGGAAGCTGTTTCTATCTGGTCAAACATTTCCTTGATCCTGATACTGACGAATATCTCTGTTCTATCCGGAACTTTATTGCTGGTGGACAAGTCTTCAAGAACGAGTCATACCGAGACCTCTACTCAGACGAACTTGTGGAAACAATCAAACGTACTGAAGGGTCCAATGCTGAGCTTTTCATGCTTCATGAGTTCCTCACGCTTAAGGAGTCCCTCAGATCATCCTAGGTGTACCCTCCGCGACAGCTAGCAGTTGAGAATGTATGATGATGTACATTATATACATCATATACTCGTTCCTGACTAATTACAAGTTTAACTTGTAACTCCTTGTCTTGTAAGCCATGATAGAAGTGTTGTTGATATCTACTTGTCACTAAACTTACAGCTATCCATGTTGTAAGAGAAACTTGTCTAGCTCGCATCATAGATACAGTCAACTAAAGTAAAACTTGATGAGAATCTTTTGTAGGACTCCGGACAGTGACAGTGACAGTGAGAGTGACAATGTCTAGGATGTTGTCGACTAATGCTATTTCCATAGTCAACATCAACATCAACATCAACAATGGTTATTTACATCATCATGATGTAAACATCCTTTATTACAGAGATTGAGCCAGCTGCCTAAATCCAACCTCTGATACGCTACTAGCAACGTTTTGCTTTGCAGAGTTGAAAGCTCTATGACAGACTAACATCTGGAGTTCGATAGGGAGTTGCGTAGTGATGTTGAAGAACCTGGTGGTGTGGTGTAGTGACTGATCACTCTTAACTGTCAACAACGCATCACAGAGGAAGATTATGAGGGCAAACAGGTTAGCAATCTCTTCATCCCTAATGCCAAGTTCCAACCTAACCTTTGATCTTGTCTGATCGGGATCATCCCTGAAGCTTCTTAGTAAGGTGGGTATGTCATCGCTTTGATCAACCTCCTCCTCAATCAGAGTTGTTAGTACAGTTTTGGTGTATCCTAGATTCTCTTCTTGTCTCAAAGCAATCCACCATTTGATGACATCAGTCATACCACAGGTAACTGCATAGTCGAGTGCGGACAGACCGCAATTATCAGTTGCGGTAACATCAACCCTTGGATCTTTGAGTAGCAAGCGAATACAGGATAGTTCACCCCAAAAGCAGGCTAGGATAAGGGCTGTGTTGTCATTATTCTCTTTCCTATTGACGTCAATGCTGCTAAATCTTAACAAGAGAGCAACAATGGTATCATGACCGCCGTGGCAGGCACAGTGAAGTGCAGTCCAACCGTTCTCGTCTTGCCAATTCACTGTGTTGCCACAGCAATCGGGGTTGTCTTGAAGCAGTCTACTTACCCTTCCCACATCACCAGCTCTAATTGCACCGTGAAGATCCTGTTTCATTCTGTGATGTTTATAGGCTGGAAGCCATGGCTGTTTTATGACTACTATATAATCATTTTGTCCACTGTCACTACGCTAGTGATACTACGGGGTTGCTAGTTACCTCTCTGTTATCGTGTTGCTGGCTCCTCAAAAAACCTATGAGTGTTACACAGTACTGGATTTTCAAGCTTTAGTTAGTGGCGTATAACATTCACAGGTTAACTATAATGCTAAGAGCTCAAAGTTCCAGTGAAGAGGTACTCTGTGATCATAAAAGAGTAGATAGCGAAGAAGGCAGGGCTGTTCAGGACGAGTTGGAGGATAGGGAGAGCAAACAAGTGGTAGCTAATGAGAAATTGCAACTAGTAAGTGCATGCGTTTCTGTCACCACTGGCTATAGACAGGAGATTAATCTAGAAGGTGTAGACTAGCAGCATTACTTCTCTGAGAAGTAATATGTATACCCGTTTACAATAGTAAGGATTTTAACTATCAACAGTGAAGTTGTATCGGTGTAAGCAGAGTTTCCCAACAACTCTTCTTTATCTGTGTGGTGTAGATCTGTGAAATCTCTAGTAGACCAAAACTTTTTGTTGAGGTTGTTGACCCCCCCCCCTAGCAGGAAATCTTTTTACTATTCCAATACTCACAGCTGTGTCCGAACATAGGCAAAATTTAGA